>Ga0247833_1000023_pt1 | contig 208430 bp, 199 predicted proteins | sample LaCruzMarch2015__7_FD_187117 | JGI IMG/M metagenome (GOLD analysis project Ga0247833, IMG submission 187117) | Freshwater microbial communities from meromictic Lake La Cruz, Castile-La Mancha, Spain - LaCruzMarch2015_8m | ecosystem: Environmental > Aquatic > Freshwater > Lake | place: Spain...
GCGACAACGCCGAGCTGGACGTCGAGCTGATCACCCCGATCGCCATGGACCAGGGCCTGCGCTTCGCCATCCGCGAAGGCGGCCGCACCGTCGGCGCCGGCGTCGTCGCCAAGATCGTCGAGTAGTCACTCCGACGGTCCAGCGACACCGCTGAACAGATCAGGGCCTCCGAGGGAAACCTCGGAGGCTTTTTTCTTGGCGCGGCCTTGAGGACCTGCGTCCTTCGACACGGCGCCCCTACACCTTCAGCCAGGCGAACGCGCGGCGGATGACGGCCGCCCCGCCGTCCATCACCGGCGCTCCGTGGGCCATCAGCACCCTGTCGGCCGGCCAGGCCATGACGCGCCGGATCGCCTGCCGCGCCGCGCGCCGGTCCGTGAAGGCGACACGGAATTTCCGGGGCACGGCGGATTCCGGCCCGGTGAGCCGGTCCAGCTGCGCGACGATCGCCCGCCAGCCGCTGAACCAACCCGGATCGAACTGCTGGATCAGGTCGGTGAACAGCACCGTGCGGCTGGCGCGATGGAAGAACACCACCTCGGTGGTGATGGCGTTGCCCGGCACAATGACCTGCTCGATTTCCGCCGCCCACTCCGGCGGCGGGCCGTCCCCCAGGTCCGCGTCGACCGCGATGTCCGGACAGCGCCGGCGAAAGCCCGGCGCCGCATGGAGTTTCGCGGACGGAAAGGCTGCTCGCCATTCCGCCAGGAACAGGTGATGCAGGCTGTTGGGCGCGACCAGCACCCGCACCTCGCCCAGCGCCAGGACCTCGGTCCGCACCGGCTCGGTCAGGGCCACCGGCGACCAGACCAGCAACCCGCCGTCCGACAGCCGGACGACGGCCATTCTCGTCGGGTAGGCAAAGCCCGCGACCGATACGGTCGGACCGCCCGTGATCCAGATCTCCGGGCCGAACGGGCTGAGGGCCGCGGTGCTCAAGGTCTGCTGTCCCCGGACGGTCATGAAGCGGTGTAGCCGCGCAGGATCGCGCCAAAGCGCCGCCTTGGCGAGCCGGGAATGGCGCCGCCAAACTGGATCGGTCGCGATAGGATGACCCATGGCCGATCCGCTCCGATTCCGATTCAGGCTGCTGCTTGGACGCACCGTGGCCTTGGGGCCCGGCAAGGCCGACCTGCTGACGGCGCTGGCCGAGACCGGCTCGATCTCGGCCGCGGCCCGCCGCATGGGCATGAGCTACAAGCGGGCCTGGTATCTGATCGACACTATGAACCGCTGCTTCAAGGAGCCGGTTGTCGAGACGGTGAAAGGCGGCCGCGGTCACGGCGGGGCCGGACTGACGGCGATGGGGCAGGCTGTCCTGGATCGCTATCGGTCCATGGAGTCGAGCGCCACCGCCGCGGTGGCCGGAGATCTGGACCGGCTTGCCGACCTTCTCGCCCGTGATCCCGATGCCTGACCGGCGGCCTCGCGCAATCGCTACGCAATCGATATAGTCGTACGGCTATATCGAGCGAATAGGAAACTCATGGAGTCGGAAGCGTCCTTTCGCCGTCGTTCGGTCCTGGGCCTGATCGGCGCGGGAGCGACGGTCGCGGCCGTGGCCTGGCGGCCGGCCCTGGCCGAAGACGCGCCGCCGATCGCCGCCGCCTCGGACCTGAACGCCACCTTGCCGGAGGTGGCGTCGCTGTTCCGAAGAGCCACCGGCAAAACCGTGAAACTGACCTTCGGCTCGTCGGGAAACTTCGCCCAGCAGATCCGGAACGGCGCCCCGTTCGAGGTCTTCCTGTCCGCTGACGAAGGCTATGTCCGGATGCTGGCGGCAGCCGGCAAGACCGAGGACGACGGCGCGCTTTACGCCATCGGTCGTATCGGGCTCTTCCAGCCCAGGGGCTCGGGAGTCCGCGCCGACAGCCGGCTCGTCGACCTCGCCGCAGCGGTGCGCGACGGCCGGCTGCGCAAGTTCGCCATCGCCAATCCGGAGCATGCCCCCTACGGACGGGCCGCCCGGGAAGCGCTCCAGCACGCCGGGCTCTGGAGGGTGATCGAGCCCAGGCTGGTGCTGGGCGAGAATGTCGCCCAGGCGACGCAGTTCGCTACCTCGGGTTCGGCGCAGGGCGGCATCATCCCCTTGTCGCTGGCCCTGACCCCGCAGGTGAAGGCCGCCGGAAGCTTCGCGATCGTCGCCGCCGACTGGCACAGGCCGCTGCGCCAGCGCGCCGTGGTGTTGAAGGGCGCCGGGGCCACGGCGCGCGCCTTCTACGCCTTCGTGCAGTCGCCACAGGCGCGCGGCGTCTTCCGACGCCATGGCTTCGTGTTGCCCGGCGAAGGGGGCTGAGACCGATCCGATGGACTGGACCGCCTTCGCCCTGTCGCTGAAGCTCGCCGCCTGGACGGCGGCCGTCCTGCTGCCGCTCGGCCTGCTGTCCGCACGGGCCCTGGCCTTCCGCGTGCGACGCGGCAAGGGCTTGCTGGAGGCGCTGGTGGCCCTGCCGCTGGTCCTGCCGCCCACGGTGCTGGGCTACTATCTGCTGGTCGGCCTCGGCGGCGACTCGGCCATCGGTCAGGCCTGGACGCGGATGTTCGGCCACGGCCTGATGTTCAGCTTCGAGGGTCTGCTGCTGGCCTCGGTGCTGGTCAACATCCCCTTCGCCGTACAGCCGATGCAGCGCGCGTTCGAGGCTCTGCCGCTGGACGTGCGGGAGGCGGCCCAGGTCAGCGGCCTGTCGCCCTGGGCGACCTTCTGGCGGGTGGAGTTGCCGCTCGCCTGGCCGGGCGTCCTGTCGGCGCTGGTCCTGACCTTCGCCCATACCATGGGCGAATTCGGGGTCGTGCTGATGGTCGGCGGCGGGATTCCCGGGGAGACGAAGACCATCTCCCTGGCGATCTATGACCGCACCCAGGCCTTCGATGCCGCCGCCGCCGGGACCATGTCGGCGGCCTTGTTGGCCTTCTCCATCACCGCCATCGTCATCGTGCACGCCCTGGGCGCAAGGGTGGGCCTGCGTCGTGGGTGAGCCGGTCGACCCTTTGGGGCTGGTGGTCAGGCTGCGGCAGGCCGGGCCGATTCCGCTGGATATCTCACTGGCCTGCCCGCCTGGCGAACTGCTGGCCCTGGTGGGTCCATCCGGGGCCGGCAAGTCGACCATCCTGCGCAGCATCTGCGGTCTCTATCGGCCTGCGAGCGGCCATGTCATCTGCGACGGCGAGACCTGGTTCGACACAGGGCGGTCGATAGCCCTGCCGGCCCATCGGCGGCGTGCGGGACTGGTGTTCCAGGCCTACGCGCTGTTTCCGCACATGACGGCGCTGGGCAATGTCATGGCCGCTATGAGCCATCTTCCCCGGGCGGAGCGCAGGACGAGGGCCCAGACGCTGATCGAGATGGTCCATCTGACCGGCCTGGAGCAGCGCAAGCCCGCCGAACTGTCGGGTGGGCAGCAGCAGCGGGTCGCGCTGGCTCGGGCTCTGGCCCGCGACCCCATGGCCCTGTTGCTGGACGAACCGTTCTCGGCGGTCGACCGGCCGACCCGGCGAGGGTTGCACGACGAGTTGCAGCAGTTGCGCCAGGCGGTGCGGATACCGATCCTGCTGGTCACCCATGACCTGGACGAAGCGGTCCGGCTGGCCGACCGGCTGGCGGTGCTCGATCACGGCGCCCTGCTCCAGATCGGGCCGCCGGCCGAGGTGGTCGCCGGGCCGGTCAGCCAGCGGGTCCGGGACGTGCTCGACCTGCCCGGCGCGGGCGGACTGTGACAGACCGACCTGTCCGGCGCCGCGTGGCGGTCTGACCGCCAGATTCTGAACCCATCGCGCCCCCGGACGCTGACGCAGGGTCGCCGGGTCGCTATGACGGAGATCTGCCGTCCGACACCGCTGTCATCGCCAGGGACCAGATGCCCACGACCGACTCCACGACCCTCGTCATCCTCGGCGCCTCCGGCGACCTGGCCCGGCGGATGCTGCTGCCCTCCCTCTACAACCTGGACGCCGACGGGCTGCTGCCGGCGGCGCTGCGGATTATCGGGGTCGCCCGGGGCGCAGGGGACGCGGGGCGCTGGCGGGACGAGGTGCGCGCGGGCCTGGAAGGCCGCTGTGACCTGGACTCCGGCGTCTGGGCCCGCTTTTCCGCCCGGCTCGACTACTGCGCCGGCGATGTCACCCGGGCCGACGGCGCCGCCTGCCTGAAAGGCGCGGTCGGCGAGGGCGGCGCCTCGCTGATCTTCTTCTCCCTGTCGCCCAGCCTTTTCACCGCCGCCTGCGAGACGCTTCGGGCTGGCGGGGTGATCGAGAGCCACACACGTCTGGTGCTGGAAAAGCCGATCGGTCGCGACCTCGAGACCTCGCGGGCGATCAACGACGCCGTCGGCGCGGTGGCGGCCGAGCGCAACATCTTCCGCATCGACCACTACCTGGGCAAGGAGACGGTCCAGAACCTGATCGCGCTGCGCTTCGCCAACAGCCTGTTCGAGCCGCTCTGGACCAGCCAGACCATCGACCATGTGCAGATCACGGTAGCCGAGACGCAGGGCGTCGGCGACCGCTGGCCCTACTACGACGACTACGGCGCCATCCGCGACATGCTGCAGAACCACATGCTGCAGCTGCTCTGCCTGGTGGCCATGGAGCCCCCATCCGACCTGGAGCCGGATGCGGTGCGTAACGAGAAGGTCAAGGTGCTGCGCTCGTTGCGGCCCTTCACCCGGGCCTCTGCCCCGCTGGAGAGCGTGCGCGGCCAGTATACGGCCGGCGCGGTGGAGGGCGAGGCGGTGACGGCCTATCTGGACGAGGTCGGGCGACTGACCCGTACGGAGACCTTCGTCGCCCTGACCGCCCGCGTCGACAACTGGCGCTGGGCCGGGGTGCCCTTCTTCCTGCGCACCGGCAAGCGGATGCCCGAGCGGCGCACCGAGATCGTCATCCAGTTCAAGCCGGTGCCGCACTCGATATTCGGCGGCGCGGCGGAGGCGGACCTTGTCGCCAACCGTCTGGTCATCGCGCTGCAGCCGGATGAGGACATCTCGCTGACCATCATGAACAAGCGTCCGGGGCTGGGCGATATCCGGCTGCAGCCGCTGCCGCTGTCGCTGAGCCTGTCCCGGACCCTCGGCGAGGAAGGCGGCCGGCGGCGCATCGCCTACGAGCGACTGCTGCTCGACGCCCTGCGCGGCGACCAGACGCTGTTTGTCCGTCGGGACGAGGTCGAGGCGGCCTGGACCTTCGTCGACGGCGTCGCGGACGCCTGGGACGAAGCGGATCTGGCGCCACGGCCCTATCCCGCCGGCTCCTGGGGTCCTCCGGGCGCCTTCGCGTTGATCGAGCGCACCGGGCGGGCGTGGAATGACTGAGCGCTACCCCATCGAGGCCTACGCCGATGCGTCGGAGGCCTCGCGCGCGGCGGCCGAGGCCATCGCCGACTGGCTGGTCGCAGGCCTGGCTGAGGATGACAGGGCCAGTTTCGTCGCCACCGGCGGATCGACACCGGGCGAGGTCTACGACCTGCTGTCGACCCTGCCGCTGCCCTGGGAGCAGGTCAGCGTCACCCTGTCGGACGAGCGCTGGGTCGCGCCGGACCAGCCGGAGTCGAATGCGCGGCTGCTGCGCGAGCGGCTGCTGGTCGGGGCGGCCGCCGCGGCGAACTTCGTGCCGCTGTGGTCGGACCTGGCCTCCGCCGAGGACGCCGCCGAGGCGGCCGAGGCGGTGATCGCCGAGCTGCTGCCGGCTGACGTCATACTTCTGGGCATGGGCGAGGACGGGCATATCGCCTCGCTGTTCCCGGGCAGCCCGGTGCTGGAAGAGGGGCTGGATCCGCTCGGCGGCAGCCTGGTGATCGCCGCGCCCAAGGGCGACCCCGCGCCGCCGCAGGATCGCCTCAGCCTGACGCTTTATGCGTTGCGGCAGTCCTACCTGATCCTTGTGCTGATCCGCGGCGAGGCCAAGCGGCGGGTGATCGAGGAGCAGACAGGCCTGCCCATCCATGCGCTGCTCGACGCCGCGGGCGAGACGCCGGTCCGCATCCTCTGGTCGCCATCGTGAACAAGGAGACGCCCATGGCGGTCCCGATTCATCCCGTCGTCGCGGCGGTCACCGCCCGCATCGTCGACCGCTCGCGCGACCGACGCGCCGCCTACCTCGCACAGGTCGAGGCCGCGCGCGGGGCCGAGCCCGGCCGCGCCAAGCTCAGCTGCGCCAACTGGGCCCACGCCTTCGCGGCCTCGGACCCGAAGGACCGTCTGCGGGCGCTGGATCCGGACGCGCCCAACCTGGCCATCGTCTCGGCCTACAACGACATGCTGAGCGCCCATCAGCCGCTGGAGCGCTATCCGGCCCTGATCAAGGACGCGGCGCGCGAGGTCGGGGCCACGGCGCAGTTCGCCGGCGGCGTGCCGGCCATGTGCGACGGCGTCACCCAGGGCCGGCCCGGCATGGAGCTGTCGCTGTTCAGCCGTGACGTCATCGCCATGGCGGCGGGCGTCGCCCTGACCCATGACGCCTTCGACGGCGGTCTGTTCCTCGGCGTCTGCGACAAGATCGTGCCGGGGCTGGTGATCGGCGCCCTGGCCTTCGGCCACCTGCCGGCGGTGTTCGTGCCGGCCGGTCCGATGACCTCCGGATTGCCCAACGCCGAGAAGGCCCGGGTGCGGGCGCTGTTCGCCGAGGGCAAGGTGGGCCGGGACGAGCTGCTGGCCGCCGAGCAGGCCAGCTACCACGGCCCCGGCACCTGTACCTTCTACGGCACCGCCAACTCCAACCAGATGCTGATGGAGATGATGGGTCTGCACCTGCCGGGCTCGGCCTTCATCCATCCAAATACCGACCTGCGAGACGCATTGGTCAAGGCGGCGGCGCGGCGCTGCGCCGGGATCGGCCCGCGCTCCAGCGACTGGATCCCGGCCGGCCAGGTGATCGACGAGAAAGCCATCGTCAACGGCGTCGTCGGGCTGATGGCGACAGGAGGCTCGACCAACCACCTGCTGCACCTGATCGCCATGGCGGCTGCGGCGGGCGTGGTGCTGACGCTGGAGGACTTCGACGCCCTGTCGCGGGTCACGCCGCTGATGGCGCGGGTGTATCCCAACGGCGGGGCCGACGTGAACCACTTCCACGCGGCCGGCGGCATGGCCTTCGTGATCCGCGAACTGCTGGCGGCGGGGCTGGCGCACGAGGACGTGCTGACCATCGCCGGCCGGGGGCTGAGCCACTACGCCCGCGAACCGCACCTGGAGCAGGGCGAACTGGTCTGGAAGGACGGCGCGAGCGCAAGCCTGGACACCGACATCCTGCGGCCAGTGGCCGCCCCGTTCGAGGCCGAGGGCGGCATCCGCCAGCTGACCGGTCCGCTGGGCCGGGGGGCGATCAAGGTGTCCGCCGTCAAGCCCGAGCACCGGGTGATCTCCGCCCCGGCGGCGGTGTTCGAGACCCAGGACGCGATGGTGGAGGCCTTCAGGCGCGGCGCGCTGGACCGTGACGTCGTGGTCGTGGTGCGCTTCCAGGGGCCGCGCGCCAACGGCATGCCCGAACTGCACAACCTGACCCCCTCGCTGGGCGTGCTGCAGGATCGTGGACATCGGGTGGCGCTGGTCACCGACGGTCGGATGTCCGGCGCCTCGGGCAAGGTGCCGGCGGCCATCCATGTCACGCCCGAGGCCGCCGTCGGCGGTCCGCTGGCGCGGGTCCGCGATGGCGACCTCATCACCCTGGACGCGGTGGCCGGGATGCTGACGATCGAGGCCGATCTGACAGATCGGGAGGACGCCCCCGCGCCGCTATCCGGGACCGGCTACGGCCGCGACCTGTTCGCCTCCTTCCGGCGTACGGTCGGTGCGTCCGACGCCGGGGCGTCGATTTTCTGAGGCGCTCGTCCGGGTCCGGCGAACCGTCATGTCGAATTGTCCCCAAACCGGGTTTCGACCTCCGCGCTCCTGATCGACGATCACCGGCCTTTTCGGGGCATATGGGCGCATAATCGTGCAGCAGACCGGTGATTCAGCGCATTTTCGGCCTGATTGCTGCGCCTGCGTTTCGGCGCCGCAATAGTTGGACGGTCTCGCGTAACATCGATTGACGCCGGGTCAGATCATACCGCATCATCGAATTCTGATGGCTGTCTGAAACTGCCCGCCCCGCGTTCTGGTTTCCGGGGTGGCGGCGCAGGCGGCGAAGCGAATGTTGCGGGGGCTGGTTGGCGCAGCGTGCGGTGACCCTTTCTGGATCTGACCAACGGGCGCCGGGCGCCCGCGGCCCCCTGTCATGCTTCAACATCGCAATGAGATCATCCGCGACGCCCGCCGGGCGAGCGGCTGAAGACTGTGTGTCCACGACCGCCGAAGGGGGCCCGTAGACGCTCACGACAAACCGCCGCGACCGCCACCACGAAAAAAATGGCGGCGCGGCACAGGGAACAACAGGGAGGGTAGTATGCGAAGAGTTGGCTATCTGGCCGGGGGGTCCGCCCTCGCCATCGCGCTGTCACTGGGTCTGTCGTCGACGGCCCTTGCGCAAGACGCCACGGAAGTCGAAGCGGTCGTCGTCACCGGCTCGCTGATCCGGGGCACCCCCGAAGACGCCGCGCTGCCGGTCGACGTGATCGGCGCCGAAGAACTGGCCAAGCAGGGCTCGCCGACCACCGTCGACCTGATCAAGGGTCTGTCGGTGTCCAACGGCGTGCTGGGCGACACCAACCAGTTCGACTCCCGCGCCCAGGGCTCGGAAGGCTCCGGCTCGGTCAACCTGCGGGGCCTTGGCCCGACGCGGACGCTGGTGCTGATCAACGGCAAGCGGATGGCGATCAACCCGTTCGCCCTCGCCGGCGCCGGCGCGGTCGACACCAACGTCATCCCGGTCGCGGCCATCGGCCGGATCGAAGTCCTGAAGGACGGCGCGGCGGCGACCTACGGCTCCGACGCGATCGGCGGCGTGGTCAACTTCATCACCCGCAGCAACTTCAGCGGCCTCGAGGCCAGCGCCTCCTACCGCAACATCGACGGCTCCGACGGTGACTACACCTTCAGCGTCATCGGGGGCTGGAGCAGCGACCGGTTCAGCCTGTTCGGCGCCGTCGGCTTCCAGAGCCGGTCGGAGCTTTCGCTGCTCGAGCGGGACTGGGCGACCCAGCCCTATGAGAATAACCCCGAAGGCGGCTGGTCGTCGTTCGGCAATCCCGGTGCGGTCGTATCGTTGGCCAACGGGCTTGGCTCCATTCATCGCGACCGCGGCTGCGGCGACCTCGGCGGACGCACCGGCTTCAGCGGCACCACGCCCGTCTGCCAGATGCAGTACACCGAGTGGGACAACCTGGTCGAAAAGGAAGACCGCTGGCAGGTCTATGGCCAGATCGACGTCGACCTCGACGACACCACCAAGTTCCACGGCGAGGCCTTCTATTCGAGGACCGAAGTGCCGGAATGGAAGACCTCGCCGTCCTACGCCTTGCTGGCTGCGCCTGACGCGGTCACCTCGTCGGTTGCCGGGCGCTACTTCGTGCCCTTCGCCAACCCTGGCCTCGCGGCCTATGCGGCCCTGCCGGCCAACGCCGGCCTCAACTTCGCCGCCGCCGGCGCCCTGGTCCTCGTCAACCGTCCGTTCTTCATCGGCGGCAATCCCGCCTTTGACTACGGGCCCTCGACCGGCGAGCGCACCTACGACGCCTTCCGCATGGCCGCTGACCTGTCCGGCGAGTTCGAGATGGGCGTGAACTGGAGCTTCGGCGCCCAGTACAGCGAGGAAACCGGCTTCCGCACCGGCTATGACACCATCGTCGGTCGCTACCAGCTCGGTCTCCGCGGCCTCGGCGGCGCCAACTGCAACGGCATCGTCGCCGGCCAACCCGGCTCGACCTGCGGCTGGATCAATCCGTTCTCGAACGGGATCCCCGGCAACGCCATCACCGGCGTGGCCAACCCGGGCTTCAACGCGGGTCTCGCCAACACCGCCGCGATGGCCGAGTGGGTCTTCCCGAAACTGGAAACCGAGCAGACCTCGACCCTGTTCGTCATCGAGGGCCTGCTGTCGGGCCAGTTCACGCCGATCGAGCTTGCCGGCGGCAATCCCGCCTGGGCCGTGGGCGTCCAGTACCGCAAGTCGACGTTCGAGAGCTGGTACAACGACATCTCGAACCGCGACCTGAACCCGTGTCTCAATACGCCGATCAACGGCAGCACGACCTGCGCGGCGCCCCAGGGGCCGTTCGGCTTCCTCGGTGTCGGCAGTCCGGTTGAACTCAACCAGGATGTCCGGTCGATCTTCACGGAACTGATGCTGCCCTTCACCGACACCTTCAACGTGACGCTGGCGGCGCGCATCGAGGACTACGGCGGCAGCATCGGCAACACCTTCGATCCGAAGATCTCGGCGCGTTGGCAGATGACCGACCAGTTCGCCGTTCGCGGCTCGCTGGGCACCACCTTCCGGGCCCCGACCGCCGGCCAGGTCAACGGGACCAACTTCGTGACCTCGCTGCAGGCCATCCTCGGCGTCTTCCGCGCCGTCGACATCTACGGCAACGAAGACCTCACCCCGGAGACGGCCACCACCTACAGCGTCGGGGCCATCCTCGATCTCGGCGCCTTCAAGGCCACACTCGACTACTGGAACTTCGACTTCCAGGATCCGATCACCACCGAACCGGTGGCCGGCCTGGTCAACGCGGTGTTCCCCGGCGGCGTGGCGAACTGCGCCAGCCCGCTGGTCGGCCGGTTCACCTTCAACGGCGCCTGCGCGTCGACCAATATCGCCCGTCTGCGGACCCTGACGGTCAACGGCGCGGCAGTGAAGACCTCGGGCGTCGATCTGATCGCCGACTACCGGTTCGAGGACGTGTTCGGCGGCTCCCTGACCATCGGGACCACCGCGACCTACGTCATCGAGTACACGACCGAAGACACCTTCGTTGAAGGGTTCCTTGTGTCGCCCGGCTTCGACGCGGTGGGCCTGCTGAACTACCAGACGACCGCCTATCCGCTGCCGCAGATGAAGGGCAACCTCTACTTCGAGTGGAACAGCGGGCAGCACAATGCCCGGTGGACCATCCGCTACCTCGACGGCTACACCGACCAGCGCACCGCGCCGTTCCTGACCAACGCCTACCGCGGCTCCGACCCGGCGGGCACCGCCTTCACCGTCTCGACCGGCAAGGACATCGACTCCTTCATGACCCACGACTTCACCTACCGGGTGTTCCTGCCCTGGGATGTGACCGGGGCCCTGACCGTCGAGAACATCCTTGATGAAGATCCCCCCTTCGCCCGTCTGGACCTGAACTACGATCCGTTCACGGCCAGCGGCCTGGGCCGGAACTGGAAGGTCAGCCTGACCAAGAAGTTCTAGATTTCCTCAGGAAACGATCTGTCCCTTGGGGGCGGCCTTCGGGCCGCCCCCTTTTTTCGTAGGGGTTGTGGGGGGGCTGCCCCAAAGCCTCCCTTCCTCCTCGATGGAGGAAGGGCCGGGGATGGTGGTGTGGCTACGGCGGCGCGGGGAGAGCGCTGTTTGGCGCCTCAGCCTCGCGGCGCCCTTCCGTTGACCTGGCAACCACACCACCACCCAACCCTCCTCCATCGAGGAGGAGGGCTTTGCGTTGGAGCTGCCGGAGTTCTCCGAACCCCTACCGGGTGAACACGCCCAGCAGCAGCGGCCGCGCGAACAGGGCGGCGACCTCGTCCAGTTCGGCCGACGGCGCCCAGACCTGCAGAGAGGCGGCGGCGTTGATCATCGAGCTCAGCATATGGGCGGCGATCAGAGGGTCGACGGGCCGGATCGAGCCCTCGGCGATGCCGTCCGAAACCATGCCGGCGAACCGCTCCGACACCCGGGCGTAGCGGTCGACGATATCCGGCCGGATCTCCAGCGGCAGCGCGCCCATCGACGAGGCCCGCAGCAACGGGCCGTGGTCCGAGAGCTGGTAGTTGACCAGTGCCGCCGCCGCCGCGGCGAGCCGTGTCCACTGATCGGTCTTCAGGTCCCGGGCCGCGAACTGCACGGTTCGCTTGATGGTGAAGGTGCGCTCGAAGCACTCGACGACCAGGTCATCCTTGGCGTCATTGTGGTGGTAGAAGCTGCCCTTGGTGACGTTCAACGCCGCCGAGATGTCCTCCACCGAGGCGCCGCGATAGCCCTTCTGATTGATCACCCGGGTGGCGGCGACCAGGAAGGTCTCGCGCGAGACGTCCGTGCTGGCCGCTTCCGGCGGGGTGGGGTCGGGCAGGGCCGGCGGGGCCCAGGCGCGGGCGCCCGCCGCCAGGCCGCCGCAGAGGATGTCGAACATCCGGTCGCGGATGCGCGGGTAGTCCTCCAGATCGTACCGCCGCGTCCAGGTCACGGTCCAGAAGGCCTGCTCCAGCAGCAGGTGGGTCCGCGCCGTGGCTTCCAGCCGTGACAGGCCGGCGAACTCCGGATCGTCGAAGAAGCCGCGGATGGTGCGGAACAGGTCGTTGAAGGCCGCCGCCACCTGGCCCCGAAGCGGCTCGTTCAGCGCCCGCATCTCGCTGAAGGCGACGATCGGCGCCGCCTCCTTCAGGCGGATCTTTGCCGCCATGTCGAAGAACAGCTCGAGAAACTTCGCCAGTCGCGCCCGCGCGCCGCTGACCGCGCCGGCCTCCACCGCCAGGCCCGTGAAGATATCGATGCCGCGCATGAAGCAGGCGGCGGCCAGGTCGTCCTTCTTGCGGTAGTAGTAGGTCACCGAGGTGGTGATCAGCCCGACCTCCGCCGCCACGTCGGCCAGGGTCATTCCCTTGACGCCTTCACGGTTGAGGATCGTCGTAGCCGCCGTGAGGATGGCTTCCTTCTTGGCGGCGTAACGGGCCGTGGCGGCGGGCGTGCTCACGCGACGGCGTCTCCGGCGAACACGGCCTTCAGGTCGGACTTCATGATTTTCCCGTTGGCGTTGCGAGGGAGGGTCTCATGCCAGAAGGCGACGCGGACCGGAACCTTGAATGCCGCCAGCCGGTCGGCGACGAAGGCGCGAAGCTCCTGTTCGCTCGCCCGCGCGCCGGGCTTGAGCGTTACGACGGCGCCCGGCTCCTCGCCCAGGGTCCGGTGCGGAATGCCGATCAGCGCCGCGTCCATGACGGCCGGGTGGTCGTAGAGGACGTTCTCGACCTCGATGCAGTAGATGTTCTCGCCGCCGCGGATCAACATGTCCTTGGCCCGGTCGATGATGAAGCAGAAGCCGTCCTCGTCGACCCGCGCCAGATCGCCGGTCTTCACCCAGCCGTCGATGAAGGTCTGGGCCGTGGCTTCCGGCTTGTTCCAGTAGCCCTTCACCACCATCGGCCCCCTGGCCCACAGCTCGCCGACCTCGCCGACGGGCAGTTCGCGATGCGGCGCCTCGACGGTCATGATCTTCAACTGCCCCACCGCCGGCGCGGGGCCGCAGCTGTCGGGCCGGTTCACATAGTCGTCGGAGTTGTTGTTGGTGAAGGTGGCGCTGGTCTCGGTCATGCCCCAGCCGTTGCCGGCCGAGGCCTTCGGCCAGACCTCCTTGATCCGCCGCACCAGCTCCGGCGCCGACGGCGCCCCGCCGTAGGTGATGCCGTCGATGGAGCTGAGGTCGAAGTCGGCGCGTTGCGGATGCTCGATCAGCTGCCAGGCGATGGTCGGCACCCCGCCGGTGTTGGTCACCCGCTCGCGCTCGATCAGCGTCATGCCCTCCAGAGCGTCCCACTTGCGCATCAGCACCAGCTTGCCGCCGTTGTTGAGGGCAGGGCCCAGGGTCGCCGAGCAACCGGTGACGTGGAACATCGGCACGACCAGCAGCGTCACCCGCTGCGGCGCCTTCGGATCGGGGGCGGGCGGGGTCTCGCCCCGGCGCAGGAACGGCCGGGCCAGGGCGGCGCCGGTCGTCAGTACGTTGGTGGTCATGGTCCGGTGGGTGCCCAGCGCGCCCTTCGGCTTTCCGGTGGTGCCGGAGGTGTAGAAGATGGTCGCATCGTCATCGGGCGCGATCGGCGTCGTCGGCAGCGGCCGGTCCGGCAGGTCGGCCCAGCTGTTGGGGGCGCCGATCACCGACTCCAGCCGGCGCACACGCGGGTCGTCGTACGGATCGTCCTCGCGACAGACGTAGACGCCTTCCAGGTCAGGGCAGTCCTTCAGATGCTCGGCGATCCGCTCAAGCCGTTCCGGGTCGGTGATGACGACGCGGCTGCCGGAATCGGTCAGGCCGTAGTGCAGTTCCTGCCCTGTCCACCAGGCGTTCAGGGGCGTGACAATGGCGCCGAGGCTGACGGCGGCGAAGAAGGCCACTGGCCATTCCGGCAGGTTGCGCATGATCAGCGCCACCCGGTCGCCCTTGCCGATCCCGTCTGCGGCAAGCCGTTCAGCCATGGCCGCGACAGCCCGGTGGAAGGCGTCGAAGGTCACCCGCTCGTCCTCGTGGACGATGAACTCCCGGTCGGGAAACGCCCGGCCGTTGGTCACCATGTCGCGCAGCGTCGGCGGGGCGTTCTTCCAGACCGTCGTCGGGATGCCCCGGATCACGAGATCTTCGGTTTCGAACCGGGAGCCCGGCGCGGTCAGGATCGCATGCGCCTCGTCGATGGTCATGGCCGGCCAGGAGGTCACGCGAACTCCCCGACGATGGTCATCGCGCTCGTCGCTTCCTGTAGTCCGGGGTCAGTCTCGAAATCCCAGGCCATGTCGCTCCCTCGATCCGCGCTCTTCGGCGCCCCGCTTCGCGGGTCGGGTATCATGACCCCGCCCGCTCCTCCTCTGATTTAAGGGGGTGGCGAGGAAGGATGCAATCGGTTCGAAGGCTGAGTATGTGAAGTCAGACGGCGGCGACGTCCCCGTCCTGATCCGACAAGACGGCCGCGATGCTGGAGACCAGGGCGCTGCGCGACAGCGCCGTGATCACAATCCCGTTCATGCCGCCCGCCAGATCGGCGTTCGTCTGGTGCTGCAGCGCGTTGGTCGGCACGGCACAGGATTCGATACCTCCAAGCGGTTCCATCCCCTGCTTTAGGGAACCGCGGCTGCACCCAGGTAAAGTTTGAGTTGCGACATACCGCCGGTTCGATAAGTGGGGCCTCAACGCCCAGCGGAGCAGATCATGACCAAATCCGAGAGTATCGGCCTGTCGGCCGAGCGCCTGGCCCGGATCCCGGCCTTCCTTGAGGAGCGATACATCAGGACCGGCAAGCTGCCCTGCGCCCAGGTGCAGGTCTGGCGGCGTGGGGCGCTGGCCCTGGACGAGGTCCTCGGCCTGGCTGACCGTGAGCGGAACCGGCCGCTGGAAAAGGACGCCATCTTCCGCATCTACTCGATGACCAAGCCGGTCACCTCGGTGGCCTTCATGATGCTGGTCGAGCAGGGACTGGCGGCGCTGGACGATCCGGTGGCGAAATTCATCCCCGGGTGGGCGAACCTGGGCGTCTTCGCGGCGGGCACGGACGCTGGCTGGGCGACGACGCCCCCGGCCCGGCCGATGCTGATGATCGACTTGCTGCGCCACACCAGCGGCCTGACCTACGGCTTCCAGATGCAGGGCAACATCGACGCCGCCTACCGCAAGCTGAAGGTGGCCGAGGACCTGCGTCTGGGGACGCTGCAGGAGTTCATCGACAAGCTGGCGAGGCTGCCGCTGGTCTTCTCGCCGGGCGAGTCATGGAACTACTCGGTCAGCACCGACGTGCTCGGCTATCTGGTCGAGACGATCAGTGGCATGCCGTTCGCCGACTTCCTCGAGCGGAACATCTTCCAGCCGCTGGGGATGGTCGACACCGCCTTCACCGTGCGGGCCGACAAGAAGCACCGGCTGACCGCCTGCTATGCCGCCGGGGTGCTGGGGTCCAAGGCGGTGAAGGCCGGGCCGCCGCCGCTGCAGGACGATCCGGAGACCAGCCCCTACCTGACCCCCACCGACTTCCCGTCGGGCGGCGGCGGGCTGACCAGCACCATGGCCGACTACATGCGGTTCGCCCGCATGCTGCTGAACGACGGCGAGCTGGACGGGGCGCGGCTGCTCAGCCCCAAGACGCTGCAGCTGATGACCGCCAACCACCTGCCCGGCGGCAAGGACCTGACGCAGATGTCCAAGTCGCTGTTCAGCGAGGCGACCTACGCCGGCGTCGGCTTCGGCCTGGGCTTCGGCGTCACCGTCGATCCCGCCGCCAGCATGGTCCCCGGCAGCAAGGGCGACTTCTTCTGGGGCGGCGCGGCCAGCACCTTCTTCTGGGTCGACCCGGCCGAGGACCTGACCGTGGTCTTCATGACCCAGCTGCTGCCCTCGTCGGCCTATGCGGTCCGGCGGGAGCTGCGCACCCTGGTCTATAGCGCCTTCACGGAATCTGGCTCGTAGCCGTATCCTCCGCGGCCTGGGCCTTGGCCGCGAGGGTCCTCAGGGTCTCCTGATGGCTCTCGCGGGTGATGTTGTAGAAGGTCATGACGCCGAGCGCCGCGCCGTACAGCACCATGATCACCGGGATGTAGATCAGCGCCAGGTTGGTCACCACTTCCTGCGGCACCTCTGACGGCTTGGCCCCCATCGGGAAGGCGACGATGGTCAGGATCAGGCCGGCGACCATGACGCCGACGCCGCTGACCGCCTTCTGCACCAGGCTGGTGAAGGCGAAGAACAGGCCCTCGTTGCGGCGGCCGGTGCGCTCCTCGCTGTACTCGACCACATCGGCCAGCATGGCGGTGATCAGGATGGCGGCGGTGATGCCCAGGATGCCGCGCACAACGCCGTCCAGGAACAGCCAGGGCACGATCTGCGGGATCTGGGTGCCGGCGATCATGTCGCCGTTGTCGGGGAAGAAGCCGATCAGCCGCAGGACCAGCGGCAGGAAGCCGATGAGCACCGAGGCGGCCAGCAGCACCGCGCCGGCCTTTTTCTTTCCCGAGCGCTTGGTGAGCATCGGCGCGGCGATCAGGGCCACGGCGGAGGAGATGTAGCTGTCCAGCACCAGCACGCCGGTCCAGGTCGAGCTCAGCTCCCAGAAGTAGGTCGAGAAGTAGAAGGCCAGCGAGAAGCCGACGCCCTGGGCTATGGCGGCGAACAGGCCGACGCCAGTGATGACCAGGAAGGGCCGGATCGACAGGGTCGAGCCCATCTCCTTCAGCGTCTCGACGAAGGTCAGGCCCCGGTCGGGCGCCGGCTGCGGCAGCCAGGGGATGAAGCGGTGGGTGCCCGCCGCCGACACCCGGATCGACACGAACATCAGCGCCGCCCCGACGTAGCCGTAGAGGGCGTAGCCGTCGCGGTTGAGCTGGCCGATCGGATACTTTTCCGTCGGCTGCAGGAAGAAGAAGAACATGACGACGGTGAGCGTCAGGCCGCCCCACCAGGCGAAGAAATACCGCCAGCCAAGGATCGCCGACCGCTCGTTGTAGTCGGTCGACAATTCCGCCGACATCGCCGAGGACGGGATCTCGTAGAGCACGATGAAGGTCCGCACGATGACCACGACCACGGCCAGATAGGCGATCAGGGCCGGGTCGCTCCAGCCGGTCGGCGGGTTCCACAGCAGCAGGAACGACAGCGCCACCGGAATGGCCGAGCCGTACATGAAGGGATGGCGTCGCCCCCAGCGGGTCCGCAGGTTGTCCGACAGCTGGCCGATCCAGGGATCGATCAGGCAGTCGACGAAGGTGGCGATGCCGATGGCGATGGCCACGGTCGAGGCGGGCAGGCCGACGACCTGGTTGTAGAACAGCAGCAGGAAGACGCGGAAGCCGTTATCCTTGATGCCGAAGGCGATGGATCCGAAGCCGTAAAGCACCTTGGTGCCCAGGCCGATCCGGGGGCGGGCCCCCAGGGCGGTCAGGCCCGACATCGCGCTTCCGGGCGCAACGGCTTCGGTCATACGGTCTCCTCCGGCATCCCCCGCAGTCTTGCGCTGCGGTGTGGATTCGAAACTGGAGTACGGCGCGGGGCGGTGTCAATCGCCTGACGCAGCGGCAGGCGCGCTTCCGCCCCGCGGCCGGCTAGCAGTCGCCGACCCGTTCGGCCACGACGCTCATTTTCATGGGATTGGGCGCACCCGGCGCCGCCGGCTCCATCTTCATCACCGTCTCGACCGTGTAGCGTTTCGAGAAGTCGCCCGTGGCCTTGATGTCCATGGTGGTGGTGATGCCGTTCGAGGCGCAGACCGCGTGGGTGGTCACCACGCCGCCGACGACCTTGGTCTCCATCTTCGAGCAATTGTCCTGCCGCCGCGCGCCGGTCGCCCAGGCATCGCCCTTCAGGTCGTCCGCGGTCAGGCAGACCTCGATGGCGGGCATGGCGCCGGCCGGCATCCCCTCCATGTCGGTGGTCATCTTCCACTGGCCGGGCGTCGGCTTCATCGCCTCGCCCGCCGAGGCGGACGTCGCGGCCGGGGTCCCCGCCGCCGGCTCCGCCTTGTCGGCCGGTTTCGAACAGGCGCCCAGGGTCAGGGCCAGGGCGGCGCAGCCGGTCGCCAGAAGGGTCGCACGCGTCATGAAAGGATCTCCCCGATGTGATGGGCCAGCTTGGCCCGGCGCGGCGCGGGCGACAAGCCGTCGGCGGGGGGTCTTCTCCCTTCCTCCTCGATGGAGGAAGGGCCGGGGATGGTGGTGTTGCCGTGGCGATGAAGGGACAGCGCGGGTGGCGCCGTCGCCTCGCCGAGCCCTTCCTTTGACACAGCGGCCACACCACCACCCAACCCTCCTCCATTGAGGAGGAGGGCTCTCAGCGGCGCCCTTGCCAGCGCCCGCCGTCCGGTATCTCCTCCCGCCATGCCGATGGAGCTGGTCCAGACCTGGGTCCTGCCGGCGCTGCTGGGGCTGGGCCTGGCGGCGGCGGCGGGGCTGCGCGCCTTCCTGCCGCTCCTGCTGCTGGCGCTGGCCGCGAAGTTCCAGCTGTTCGGCGTCGACCTCAACGACAAGGCCGCCTGGCTGGGCAGCGACGTGGCCGTCATCACCCTGGCCATCGCCACGGCGGTCGAACTGGCGGCGGACAAGGTCCCCTTCCTCGACCACGCCCTCTCGGCGCTGGGCACGATCACCCGCCCGGTCGCCGCCGTGATCGCGGCGGGCAGCGTCTTCGCCGGGGTCGACCCGGTGATCGCCGCAGTCGCCGGAGTCATCATCGGCGCCCCCACGGCCCTGGCCTTCCACGCCGCCCAGAGCGGCACGCGCGTGGCCAGCACGGCGACGACCGGAGGCCTGGCCAACCCTGTGGTCTCGATCGTCGAGGATCTGCTGGCCTTCGCCACCGTGCTGCTGGCCCTCGCCGCCCCGCTGCTGGTGCCGCTGGCCCTGCTGGCGCTGCTGTGGCTGATCTGGCGGCTGGTGAAGGCCGTGCGGCGGCGGGTGGCGGCGGGGACCTAGACTTCCCTCCCCTTCATGGGGAGGGACAGACCTGCGCAGCAGGTCAGGGTGGGGCAGCAGGGCGCCAACCACGGCTGTCGGGACTGGCCCGCCGGTCCCCCACCCGGTCCCTTTGGGACCACCCTCCCCATGAAGGGGAGGGAAGGGCGCGCCCCCCCACCCCCTACAGCGGGATGTCGTTCCACCAGGCGCCTTCGCGGCGCAGGGCCTCGACGTAGTCCTGCACCACGCAGGCCGGGCAGCCGCGGCGCGCCTTCAGCGCCCTCATCGCCGCCCGTTCGCGCGCCGCCTCCTCGCGCGGGTCGGGGGTCGGACCGGCGGCCGGGTTGCGGCGCTTGCGGCGCAGGTCCGCGTCGGTGAGGTAGCCGAAGTCCTCGAACGGGCTGTCCGGCTCGACCAGGCGCGAGGCCTTGAAGCCGGGGTCCGGATAGAGGGGCTCGCCCCGGGCCCGCGCCGCCGCGCGCCGCGCGGCGTCCGCCGCCTTGAGCTCGGCCAGCCGGGCGCCGATCTCGGCCTTCAGGGCCATCCGGCGCTGGTAGTCTTCGTCGTCGGTCATGCGGTTCCTCTTCCCGCCGGGAGGCGGACACGTGCTTTTGTTCCCCCGGGCCGGCGGCCCGGAAGGCGGGGAGGGTGCGGAGCGCCCGGGCGACGCCCGGCGTATGGGTAGTGAAGGCCGTTTCGACGTCGTCGAAGCGCTCCACGCGGCCGTTTTCCCGCAGGCCCGGGACGCGCAGGGCTGTTCACCCTTTTGTCCCGGACTCTCCTCGCCCGGCCTCTCCGGACGGTTCGAACTGCTGCCCACGGACGGGCGGACATGCTTGAACCAGCGCACGCCCGGAACGGAGGCTTACGTCCCCTCCGCCTGATCCCGCTCGACCACATCCCCGACGTCGCGAAGCGCTGGATCCCGCGCCCTCCCCGTCGACGGGGACCTGTTGAGAATACGGGCGGAGGGAGGGGTGGGGGGATGGATTGGCGTTATCCCCCTATTTTCTCCAATGAACTCAATCCTCCCCACATCGTGGGGAGGGGGACCGCGCAACGCGCGGTGGAGGGGAGATGCCGCCCGCTGATGGCATGCGGCGCCGAAAGAGAGACCGCGGCAGCGTCTCCCCTCCACCATGCTTCGCATGGTCCCCCTCCCCAGCAAGCTGGGGAGGACAGGTCGCGCGCGGACCTTCCCCGCTCAGGGAAGGAACCTCCCCTTCAATCTCATGCAGGCCAGCGTGCCGGACGGTCCAGGTCCGACCTCACGGCGTCAGCGCGGCCCGCAGCCGCGCCGCGTCGCGAGACCGGCCGGGCAGCAGGCGGGCCAGACATGCCTCGTCCAGGCTCGTCTCGCGCGGCGTCCCGGCCCGCCTCAGCACCCCGTCCACCCAGGCGAGGGCGGCGAACCGACCGACCTCGAGATCGCCTTCAAGGAAGAAGAAGGTCCAGTCGTCGGAAAAGGTGACGTCGTAGGCGAACACGGGCGTCCGGGGGCTTCCAATGCGATGTCCCCTGACCATGTCGCAGCGCGCCCGCACCGCGATCGCGTCGGACCAGTCGGCGCGATGGATCACGACGCCGCGCCGGACCCAGCCGGCCCCCTGTTCGGTGATGTACCGCCCGTTGCGGCCGTCGGAGGCGGCGGCCATGGCCAGCGAAACGGCCGTCGCGGCCAGCGCCGCCGCGACGGCCAGGCCGCGCCAGAACGGCGACAGCGGCGGTATCCAGCGCCGCAAGCCGCCGAAGACAGCCGGGACCGCGCAAGGGGCCAGGATACAGAGCGCCGCCACCCAGCCGGGGCCGTCGTGGCCGAGCTCCGGCCAGCGCAGCAACGCGCCCTCTCGCGCTGTCAGCGCCAGAAACGCCGCCGTATCCCCGGCCTGCAGCACTGCTGGCGCTGATATCTGCACAACGAAGAGTGCGGTACCAATCAGCCAGCCCATCAGCCCCCAGGCGCCGCGAACCCCGGCGTCGTCCTTCCCGTCGCTGGCCGTGACCTGGGCCAGCGTCGTGTTGTCGGGCGGCAAAGCTTCGGTGGTGGACATGTCGGGGCAGCCTGCCGGATGGGGCGAGGGGGTCAAGGGGCGGAAGCCAGGGGCGCGGAAGCCTGGGGCCGGTCCTCCCCGGCGCACAGTGAGGGGGAGGGTGTGGGAACAGGTCTGTGCATCCCAATTCCCCACTGTCCGTCTCCCCGGCGAAGGCCGGGGTCCACGGGAAGCTTCATGGATCCCGGCCTTCGCCGGGAACACGGGATCAGGGCGTCAGAGCCGCCCCTTCCTGAACCGCTCCTGCGCCTCCGCCCTGGCCGCCTTCCGCTCGCGCTTGGGCACGGATGCGTCCGCCGTCTCGCCTTCCGCCGTCAGCAGGTCGTTGGCGAACTCCAGGTCGAGCATCTTCAGGCGCTTGATCTCGTCGCGCAGCCGCGCCGCCGTCTCGAACTCCAGGTTGCCGGCGGCTTCGCGCATTTTCGTCTCGAGGTCGCGCAGGGTGGCCTGGAAGTTCGAGCCCATGAACGGCCTGGCGTCCTCGGCGACGCCGACGTCGACGGTGACGCGGTCCTTCTCGTAGGGGCTGGCGAGAATGTCCTTGATGCGGCTCTTGACGCTCTCGGGCGTGATGCCGTTGGCCGTGTTGTAGGCCACCTGCTTCTCGCGCCGGCGGCTGGTCTCGGCCATGGCCCGTTCCATGGAGCCGGTGATGCTGTCGGCGTAGAGGATGACCTTGCCGTCGACGTTGCGGGCGGCGCGGCCGATGGTCTGGATCAGGGAGGTTTCCGAGCGCAGGAACCCCTCCTTGTCGGCGTCGAGGATGGCGACCAGGCCGCACTCGGGGATGTCCAGGCCCTCGCGGAGCAGGTTGATCCCGACCAGGATGTCGAAGGCGCCCAGGCGCAGGTCGCGGATGATCTCGATCCGCTCCAGGGTGTCGACGTCGCTGTGCATGTAGCGTACGCGCAGGCCCTGCTCGTGCATGAACTCGGTCAGGTCCTCGGCCATCTTCTTGGTCAGGACGGTGACCAGGGTGCGATAGCCCCGAAGGGCGCAGTCGCGGGCCTCGGCGATGACGTCGTCGACCTGGCTGGCCCCGCCCTTCGCCACCGGGCGCACCTCGACCGGCGGGTCGATCAGGCCGGTGGGGCGGATGACCTGTTCGGCGAAGACGCCGCCGGCCTTGTCCATCTCCCAGGGGCCGGGGGTGGCGCTGACGTGCACCGTCTGCGGGCGCATGGCCTCCCACTCCTCGAACTTGAGCGGGCGGTTGTCCATGGCGCTGGGCAGGCGGAAGCCGTACTCGGCCAGGGTCCATTTGCGGCGGTAGTCGCCGCGGTACATGGCCCCGATCTGCGGGATGGTCTGGTGGCTCTCGTCGGCGAACAGCAGGGCGTTGTCGGGGATGTATTCGAAGAAGGTCGGCGGCGGCTCGCCCGGCCGGCGGCCGGTCAGGTAGCGGCTGTAGTTCTCGATGCCGGCGCAGCTGCCGGTGGTCTCCATCATCTCGATGTCGAAGCGGGTGCGCTGTTCCAGCCGTTGGGCCTCCAGCAGCTTGCCGTTGGCGACCAGCCAGTCGAGGCGGTCCTTCAGCTCGTCCTTGATGTGGGTGATGGCCTGGCGCAGCGTCGGGCGCGGCGTGACGTAGTGGCTGTTGGCGTAGATCTTCACCTCGGCCAGGTCCTGGGTCTTCTTGCCCGTGAGGGGATCGAACTCGGCGATCGCCTCGATCTCGTCGCCGAACATCTGGATGCGCCAGGCCCGGTCCTCGTAGTGGGCGGGGAAGATCTCGATGGTGTCGCCGCGCTTGCGGAAGGTGCCGCGCTCGAAGGCGGCCTCGTTGCGCTTGTACTGCTGGGCGACCAGGTCGGCGGCGACCTGGCGGTCGTCGACCTTCTGGCCGACCTCCAGCGAGAAGGTCATCGCCGTATAGGTCTCCACCGAGCCGATGCCGTAGATGCAGCTGACCGAGGCGACGACGATGACGTCGTCCCGCTCCAGGATCGAGCGGGTGGCCGCGTGGCGCATGCGGTCGATCTGCTCGTTGCGGCTGGAGTCCTTCTCGATGAAGGTGTCGGTCCGGGGCACATAGGCCTCCGGCTGGTAGTAGTCGTAGTAGCTGACGAAATACTCGACCGCGTTGTCGGGGAAGAAGCTCCTGAACTCGCTGTAGAGCTGAGCGGCCAGGGTCTTGTTGGGGGCCAGGATCAGGGCCGGGCGCTGCGTCGCCTCGATGATCTTGGCCATGGTGAAGGTCTTGCCCGAGCCGGTGACGCCCAGCAGCACCTGGTCGTGCTCGCGCTCCTGGAGGCCGGCGACGAGGTCGCGGATGGCCGTGGGCTGGTCGCCGGCCGGCTCGTAGTCGCTGACCAGCCGGAACGGGATGCCGCCCTGCGACTTGGCCGGTCGCGCGGGCCGGTGCGGCGCCCACATCGGCGGCGTCGCGGCGTTCGCCAGGTCATGGATGAAGGCGGCGGAGACGTCCTCGACGCCTGCCGGTCTCTCTGGGGAACGGGCCATGAGGCTGAAGGTAGGCGCGGGCCGGGGGGAAGGCTAGGGGGCGTGGCGCCATGCCGTCACCAGATGGCAGCAGGGGTCTGTCAGGGTGGCGGCTCATCACAAGGAGCTGCCCATGACCACGACCAGGGATATCGCCGACGCCTTCACCGCCCTGTGCAAGGCCGGCAGGTTCGATGAGGCCGGCGAGACGTTCTGGAGCGCCGACGTCGTCAGCCTGGAGGCCGCGCCCGGCGACATGCAGCGGGCCGAGGGCATCGACGCGGTACGCGGCAAGGGCGCCTGGTGGGCCGACAACCACGAGATCCACGGCTTCGACTGCGAGGGTCCGTTCGTCAACGGCGACGCCTTCGCTGTCACCTTCCGCATGGACGTGACCTTCAAGCCGACCGGCGAGCGTTCGAAGATGGACGAGGTCGCGATCTACACCGTGGCGGACGGCAGGATCGTCGAGGAGCGCTTCTACTACTGAGGCAGGCGCGGTCCGGAGACGCCGCTGAAGGCGCCGGCGGCGGTGGGCGGCGAGGCGGCCATCTGCCTCGCCGCCGCCCGGTCGTCGTCCTGCGGCCCGACAATGGCGAAGGCCAGGGCGGCGATCGTCAGGACCAGGGCGGCGGCCAGCGGCAGGCGGTGGGTCAGGAGCGGTTTCACGGCTCCGCACATTCACGACATACTGTGACAGAACAAGGTTCTCCCTGCCGAGAATGGGCGCGACCGAATCGCGCAGGGACTCAGCCGAGGGCCCAGCCGTTCAGTGGCCGGACAATGGCGCGGCCGGGGCGCGGACGCTTCAGCAAGATCGACCTCGATGCCGCCCGGAGCCCAATGCGGTCAGACGGAACCGTCCGACCGTTGAACCGTACCGTGGAATCGAAGGTCCAGAGCCTGATCCAGGGTTCAGGCGCCGGCCACGCCCCCAGGGTGTCGGGCGCCCCCATTCGGGTGATGCGGCCCCTGATCGGACAGGCGAAGCTCGCCTCAATTCGAGAGGAGCTTCGCCCATGCACCGTATCGCCGCCGCAACCGCCCTGCTTGTCCTCATCGCCACGCCGGCCCGGGCCGAGGTGGTGTGCGAGGCGGTCTACAGGATCATGGGCGCGGGCGCCGAGACCCCGCGCTTTGGTTCGCTCTACGGCGAGGTGAAGGACTTCGAGGCGACTGGCAGCGTCCGGGTCGGCGGGCTGCAGGACTGCACGGTGTCAACGCTGACCTTCTCGCCGATCTACATGTGCTCGAGCAAGGCGCCCCTGCCGGCGGACGCGGCCTTGAAGATCAAGGCCGAGCTCGACCGTCGGCTGACCGCCTGCCTCGGCATGGAGGGCGAGCCGAACCGCGACTCCACCGGCCCGGCGCAGACGATGTGGATGGTGCGGCTGCCGGGCGTGAACCCGAAGGTCAGCACCCGCATCCGCGACGGCTATCTCGACCTGCTGGTGCGGGTTGATCCGGTGCGGTGAGGGGGGCTCACAGGCGTCGTGCGTCCTTCGACACGCCGCTTCGCGGCTGCTCAGGATGACGTACCTGGAAGGCCACACCCTCACGTCATGCTGAGCAGCACCCGCAGGGTGCGTGTCGAAGCACGCAACGTGTTCACCCCCTCCCCCTCACCATCTGAGTCCGAAAACCGCGAGACTCCCATCCCCCGTCCGCCGATGATCCAGCCATGGACAACGCCCCCATCGATCTGGACCAGGACGCCTGCTACCGCGCGGTGCTGACCCGCGACCCGCGCTGGGACGGGCGGATCTTCGGCTGTGTGCGCTCGACGGGGATCTATTGCCGGCCGGTCTGTCCGGCGCGGACGCCGAAGCGAGAGAACATGACCTTCCACCCCAGCGCCGCCGCCTGCGAGGAGGCCGGCTACCGCGCCTGCCTGCGCTGCCGGCCGGAGACGGCGCCGGACATGGGGGCCTGGCGGGGCAGCTCGAACACCGTGTCGCGGGCCCTGGCGTTGATCGAGCAGGGGGCGCTGGATGCAGGCGATGTCGACGGCCTCGCCGCCCGACTGGGCGTCGGCGAGCGGCAGCTGCGGCGGCTGTTCCGCCAGCATCTGGGCGCCTCGCCGGTCGGGGTGGCCCAGACGCGGCGGGTGCTGCTGGCCAAGCAGCTGATCCACGAGACCGACCTGCCGATGGCCCAGGTGGCGCTGGCCGCGGGCTTTGGCAGCGTGCGACGCTTCAACGAGACCTTCCAGCGCCTCTATGGCCGCCCGCCGCTGGCCCTGCGCCGGCGGGCGTCGGCACGGGCCAGGGAGCAGGGGGCGGTGACCCTGATGCTGCGCTACCGGCCGCCCTACGACTGGGACGGCATGATCGGCTTTCTGGCCGCGCGGGCCATTCCCGGGGTGGAGGTGGTTACGGCGGATCGTTACGCCCGGACCATCGCGCTGGACGGCGCCATGGGCACGGTCGCGGTCAGTCGCGCCGACGGCGATCGCCTGGCCGTGCGGGTCCGGTTCCCGAAGCTGACCGCCCTGCCGTCGATCCTGTCACGGGTGCGGCGGGTGTTCGACCTGACCGCCGATCCGGAAACCATCGCCGCCCACCTGTCGCGCGACCCCGACCTGGCGCGGATGGTCGCCGCCCGGCCGGGCCTGCGCGCGCCGGGCGCCTGGGACGGGCTGGAGCTGGGGGTGCGCGCCATCCTCGGCCAGCAGATCACCGTGCCGGCGGCGGTGAAGCTGGCCGGGCGGCTGACCGCCGAGTACGGCGAGGCGCTGCCCCCGGAGTGGGCGGGGGAGGGGCTGACCCACGCCTTCCCGTCGGCCGACCGGCTGGCGGCCGCCGACATCGCGTCCCACGGCCTGATGCCCGGCGCCCGGGCCCGGGCAATCAGCGGTCTGGCCGCCGCCGTCGCCGCCGACCCCAACCTGTTCGGCCCGCGCGCCAGCCTCGAGGCGGCGGTCGCCGCCCTGCGCGCGCTGCCGGGCATCGGCGAATGGACGGCGCAGTACATCGCCATGCGCCAGCTGCGCGAGCCGGACGCCTTCCCCGCCGCCGATGTCGGGCTGATGCGGGCGCTGGCCGACGCCGAGGGTGTGCGGCCCACGCCCGCCCAGCTGCTGGCCCGGGCCGAGGCCTGGCGGCCCTAGCGGGCTTATGCCGCCCTGCATCTGTGGGCGTCCGATCCCCAGGCGCCGGCCCCGGCGAAGGTGAAGACAGATGCCTGCGCCGCCGCCTGACCGCCCCCGGCAGCTGGTCCGCACGCTGCTGGCCTCGCCGATCGCGCCGCTGCAGCTGTTCACCGATGAGGATGGCGCCGTTCGGGTGCTCGACTTCGATGCCGACAGCCCGCGCACGGCCCGCCTGATGCGGCGATGGTACGGAGGCGTTCCGGTCGAGCAAGGCGACGCGCCGGCCTGCGTGCGGGAGGCGATGGACGCCTATTTCGCCGGCGACCTTTCGGCGCTCGGTCGCGTGCCTTGGGCCGTGGTTGGCACCGACTTCCAGAAGACGGTCTGGCGGGCGCTGCTCGACATACCGGCCGGGACCACCACCACCTACGGCGCCCTGGCGGCGCGGATCGGCCGGCCGGCGGCGGTGCGGGCCGTGGGCCTGGCCAACGGCGCCAACCCGGTCGGCCTGGTCATCCCCTGCCACCGGGTGATCGGCGCCGACGGCAGCCTGACCGGCTACGGCGGCGGGCTGGAGCGCAAGCGCTGGCTGCTGGCGCATGAGCGGGGGTGCGGGGGCGGTGTTGACCGGTGAGGCGGCGAGGCTGCCCGCGAAAGCCCTCCTCCTCGATGGAGGAGGGTTGGGTGGTGGTGTGGCTGTTGAGTTCAAGGAAGGGCTCGGAGAGGCGCCGGCGCCCCCAGAGCCTTTCCCGTACCGCCAGAGCTACACCACCATCCCCGGCCCTTCCTCCATCGAGGAGGAAGGGAGAAGCGTTCTTCCAGAATCGAACAGTCCGCGAGCACGGCTGTTCGCGCGCCGCGCGACAGCCTCTTCGAGCCGCCGGAATGCCTCGCCAATTCAAGGCCCGACGGCCCTAACAATTCGAACAAAACCGGAACTCAACAGGTTTAAGAATGGTTAACGGGGCCTTCGCCGGGCCCCGCCGAGGATCGATCCGCAGGCCATGCCGCGCCGCAAGGGCAGAGGCAATCCGCCCCGTCAGGTCAGAAGCCGCCCCAGTAGTCGCCGGCCAGAGGGGCCTCGACCTTGCGGCCGGCGATGTCCAGCGCCGCCAGGACGGCCGGGTTGTTCAGCACCCGCTGGCGGCGGCGTTCGAACTCGGCCAGCCCGGCCGGCGTCGTGGCGGGGGCGCGGGTCACCCAGTAGGGGTCGAGCGCGCCGGACCGATGGCGCGGGTCGCGCAGCCGCTCGATCATCAGCGCCGCCGCCTCGTCCAGGCGGTTGGTGCAGATCAGCGCCTGGCTGAGCGCCGCCGGGTTTTCCTGGCGCTCCTTTTCCAGGCCGATGATGCCGGCCGCCGCCGCCTTCGGGTCGATAGCCGCCTGGGCGCAGGCGCGCTGCGACTCGACCCACAGGCGGCCGTAGGGGGTGACCTGCGTCTCGCCGATCGGCGCCAGCGCCGCCAGCGCCTCGCGGGGGCGGGACAGGTCGATCAGCCGGCCGGCCCAGGCCAGGCGCGCGTCCACGGCCACGTCGCCGGACTCCTCCGGCTCGCCAAGCCTGATCGCCTCGGTGAACACCGCCTCGGCCTCGCTGTAGCGGCCGGCCTCGAACAGCGCCTGGCCCAGGCCGATGAGCACGCTGTCCGACTGACCGGCGAGATCCTCGAAGGCCTCACCGTCCTGGATGCGGGCCCGCAAGGCCTCGCCGACCTGGATGGCCTCGTCCAGACGGCCCAGCGCGCGCAGCGCCGCGATCATGTCGTCCGCCGGCCGCAGGCTGTCCGGGCTTGCCGCCATCTCGGTCGTCGCGCGGTCGAGCCGGGCGGTGGCCAGGGCGGTCCAGTCGAAACGCTTCTCCCGCGCGTAGCGGTCCCAGACCTGGGCGAAGCGCCGGTCGCCGGCGACCATGAGCAGGACGTAGAGTTCGTCGGCCTTGTCGACCGCCGCGCCGGCCTCCGCCAGCTTGCCGCGGTCGGCCAGCTGCCAGCCCCAGGACAGGGCCCAGGCGTTATGCGCGGCGCGCCGGCTTGCGTCGTTGGTCCAGTCCAGCGTCGACAGGCGCTCGGCGACCCTCAGCGACAGCTCCGGATCCCCCTCGATGTAGTCGGCGAAGGGGCTGACCATCTCCGGGTCCCAGCCCGCCACCACCCTGGGCTGTTTGTCGGTCAGGGCCAGGAACAGGCGGGCGGCCTCGGCCCGGGCGCCACGCTGGAGCGCCTCGGAGATCTGCACCGAATGGACGGCGCTGATTTCCACGGGCTCCTTGGCGATCGGCTCCAGCCGCCTGGCGGCCTCGACCGCGAACGGCAGGTCGCGCGACTCCGCGCAGACCATCACCGCGAACAGGGTGGTCCTCCGGGTGTCGACGTTCATGCGGTCGAAGCGGGGATCGGCGTAGAAGGTCCGCAGCCTGGCGAACTCGGCGTTGCAGGACTTGCCGCTGGTCTGGAACACGGCGGCCGCAGCCGCCATCGCCTCGTCCTGAAGCCGCAGCAGGTCGATGCGACGACTGAACGACTGGGCTCCGGCCTGTGAGGCCAGGGCCGCCACCGTCAGCCCGGCGACCAGGCCGGCGAACCCGCTCAAACGCATGTCAGTTCCTCGTCAGTCTACCGCCACACAAAGAGGCGCGGGGCCGGTCGGGGTCAAGCCAAAGCGCGGCGGGCGGCGACTAGCGGTAGCGGATACCCTGATAGACGTCGGCGACGTCGAGGCAGAGGCTGCGAGCGGCGTTCCATCTGGAGCGTGTCTCGAAGCCGCCGTCGCGGATCTGCTTCAGGCCGGCATCGCGTCCGGCGTCCAGGGCGATCAACGCCGTCTCGAACGCCGCCGCGCGGTTCATGCCGCGATCCTTCATCAGCCGCTCGATGGCGTCCTTGAAGAAGTCGACGCCCCGGGCTTTCGCCGCGCCGGCGCCCTCGGCGTCGCCTCGCTGGGCCAGGACGTTGCTGGTCGCGCCGTAGAGGCCGGCGCAGTGGGCCTGAAGAATCCAGACCGGCTTGCCGGCGGCGTCCTCGCTCAGCACCGTCCCGCCCGGATAGAGCAGGTCGGCGGACGCGGCCGGCGAGGCCATGGCCAGGGCAATGCCGGCCAGCAGGGGAGCGGCTGTCAAGGAAAGGGCCCGTCGCATTCGGCTTCCTCGTTGAGGGTGACAAGTCGCATACGGTGACTCCACTCAGGACGGGTTGCAATGCCCGCGCGTGCGCCCGGGCGGCCACAGCTGCGGCGCCTGTTCGTGCAAGGCGCGAAATGCTGCGGTGAAGCACGCGCCAGTCCAGATCGGCGCAAGTGACTGACTCGCAAGGATTCATTGGGCCTTGGCCTGGTCGCACGGCGGGCGATTCATGCTGCAACGCAGCGTCTTCTTGCGAATCGGCCACAATTGGGCCATACAACGCGGTACAAGGCGGAATTCGGCCTATCGTGAACAGGCCGAATTCCCGTCCGGACCACCCTCTCCGACTGCGTTTCAGGGGTGGTGCGGGCGTCGAGTCGGGGCGCGGGACGCGCTCGCCGCACAGGACACGAATCCGTTGTTTTTCCTCTCGCAGACGCGTGCGAAAGCGCGCGCGCTGGTCAGCGTCGTATTGACCGGATCCGTCCTGGGCGTGGGCCTGGGCGGCATTCTCGGCGGCGCCTATCTGGCGGGCGGCTACGCTCAGGCGGCTTCAACGCACGCCCGTGTCTCCGAGCTCGCGGATGTCACCTCGGGCGGCTACGCGGAACAGGATCTCCAGCGGGTCGTGGACCGGATGGACGACTCGGCGCTGGCCATCGCCCGTCGCCATGATCCCTTCACCAGCGCCGGCGGCGCACAGCGGGACCGCCAGGCGGCCCTGTTCGCCGCCCGGCTGGAGCGCCGCGACGCCGGTCGCTCACGTCCCGGCCAGGCCAAGTCCCTGATGCTCCGGGCCAGCTTCATCACCGGCTCCGGCTCGCCCGCCGCCCGCCCGTTCCGCTTCGACGGCGCGCTGGACGCGTCGCGCGATCTCGAATGCCTGACCCAGGCCGTCTACTACGAGGCCCGCGGCGAGACCCCGGCCGGCCAGGCGGCCGTCGCCCAGGTGGTGCTCAACCGCGCCCGTCACCCGGCCTTCCCCAAGTCCATCTGCGGCGTCGTCTACCAGCGCGCCTACGGTGGCGGGACCTGCCAGTTCAGCTTCGCCTGCGACGGCTCGATGGGGAAGCGTCGCGAGCCCGGCGCCTGGGCCCGCGCCGAGCGCGTGGCCACCAGGGCGCTGTCGGGCGCCGTGATGGCCGAGGTCGGCAACGCCACCCACTTCCACACCATCTATGTCTCGCCCAGCTGGGGTCCGCGCCTGGTCAAGGTCGGACAGGTCGGTCTGCACCTCTTCTACCGCTTCGGCGGCCGCCCCGGCGCGCCGGACTCCTTCGACCGCGCGCCCGAGCGCTCCGGCCCGCAGATCGGCGATCGCCCGCTGTTCGCCAGCGGCCTGCCCGGCGAGCCGATCCCCTACGCTGGCGTCAAGCAGTCGGACGACGTGGTCTTCATCGCCGCCACGGCCGTGACGTCTTCAGCCGTGGAGATGGTCGACGGCGCGACCGGCGGCATGGGCGGCCCGGCCCACAAGCCGGTCGAGCCCGCCTCGGCGCCCCGGCCGGCGGCCGCCAAGCCGGCCAAGGCCCCGAAGGTCGAGACCGAGGCCTCTACGAAGCCCCAACAGCAGAGCGCAGCTGCTTCCTGACCGTTCCGGGCATGAAGCGGGCGACGAAGCGCAGCCGCTTGCCGGCCTTGCCGACGATGTGGTGCAGCTCCTTGGTCGTCGGCTGCGCCGCCTGCCAGATCACCTCGGCGGCTTCCTCGACGGTGTAGACCTCCGAGCCGCCGGCCCGGATGCTGTCCGAGATCTTCTCGTTCGAGCCCTGTGACCCGGCCTGCAGGATCGGGGTGTCGACGAACCAGGGCATGATGCAGCGGACGGCGACGCCGTGGCGCGACCATTCCGCGTCCAGCGCCTCGGACAGGCCACGCACCGCGAACTTGCTGGCGCAATAGACCGCCATCTTCGGCGCCCCGAACAGGCCGGCGCAGGAGGCGACGTTGATCAGGGTCGATCCCGGCGTGGCCTGCAGCAGCGGCAGGCCGGCCCGCGCGCCGTTGACCACGCCCTTGACGTTGATGTCGATCTGCCGGTCCGACTCGTCGTCGGTCTGGTCCTCGAAGAAGCCGTAGTGGGCGATGCCGGCGTTGTTGAGCAGCACGTCCATCCGCCCGCCCGACGCCTTGCCGAATTCGCCCAGCGCATTGTCCCAGGCCTGACGGTCGCGGACGTCCAGCGCATGGGTGCTGGCGTTGACGGCCCCCAGCTCGGCCTGGGCGGCCTTCAGCCCGGCCGCGTCGATGTCCGACAGGCCGACGAACCAGCCCTCCTTCACGAATCGTCTGGCCGCCGCCAGGCCGATTCCGCTGGCCGCGCCGGTGATAAAGATCGCCTTGCGGCCGCTTGCCCCGTTCATTCGCCCGTCCCTGTCCCTATTGTTGCGCCAATGAGACGGCGGATCGCGCTTGCCGGTCAAGCGCGACGCAGCGTCATCTCCGACCGATTGCGCCAGGATCAGACCGCCGATGATCGACAGCCGCCGCGACGCCCTCGCCCGCCAGCTTCTCGACATGCCCTATGAGGCGCTGCCGCCGGTCAAGCGCAGCGTCATCGACATGATGGTCGACAAGGCCCCGACCGCCGCCGGGCCGCATGTAAAGGCGGAGGGCGCCGGCTTCGGCGACCGGCTGGCCGACCGGGTGGCGGCGGTCGGCGGCTCCTGGGGCTTCATCATCGCCTTCGGGGTGGTGCTGGTCGGCTGGATGGGGCTGAACCTGGCCCTGATGAGCCGGGCCTTCGATCCCTACCCGTTCATCTTCCTCAACCTGATGCTCTCGACGCTCGCCGCCATCCAGGCGCCGGTGATCATGATGAGCCAGAACCGCCAGGCGGCGAAGGACCGCGTCGCGGCCGAGCACGACTACCTGGTCAACCTGCGCGCCGAGCTGGAGATCATGCGCCTGCACGACAAGCTCGACGCTGTCCGCGACCAGCAGCTGATGGACCTGATCGCCGGCAACACCCAGATGCTGGAGCTGCTGCGCGGCCAGGTGGCGGCGCTGGGCCGGGGCGACCCGACCACCTGAACCCGCGGCGGCTATTGCCGGCCGGTCACAGGGACGGCGGCGCCGGAGACCCCCGATGCCGCGCGCGACAGCAGAAACGCCATCACCGCGGCGATTTGCGCCGGCTGAAGCCAGGTCGAGGGATCGGCGTCCGGCATATCGGCCCGGTTCTGCGGCGTGTCGATCGTGCCGGGCAGGACGCAGTTGGCGGTGACGCCGGCGGCCTTGGACTCCTCGGAGATCGCCTCGGTGATGCGCATCACCGCGGCCTTGGAGGCCGAGTAGACGCTGGCCCCGGCGAAACTCTTCGCCCCCGCCCCGGCCGCCACGTGCACGATGCGGCCATAGCCCTGCGCGGTCATGGCCGGCAGCACCGCCTGCGACAGCCGCAGAGCCGACAGGGCGTTGAGGTCCATCAGGAAGGTCCAGTCGTCGGCCGCGCCGTCGGCGACATTGGTCATCCGGAAGGTGCCGACGGTGTTGGCCAGGCCGTCGACGCGGCCGAAGCGCGCCTGGCAGGCCTCGACGATCCGGACCGCGCCCTCCTGTGTGCGCACATCGGCCCCGGCGATGATCAGCGGGTCGCCGCCGATTCGCCCGGCCAGCGCCCGTAGCGGCTCCTCGCGCATGTCGGCCAGCGCCAGGTCGGCGCCCAGCCCCGCCAGGGCCTCGGCCACGGCCGCCCCCAGGTTGCCACCCGCGCCGGTGACGATGACGGCCTGGCCAGTGAAGTCGAGCATGGGGTTGAACCCTTGTGTCAGAGTCTGTGAAGGGCGCTGGTCGGCGCCCGGATCTGCAATACGTCACCCACCGCCACCAGGCGGCCCTGCACCGAAACCGTGTACTTCCGGCGAGCGGCGGCGGGGGCTGTGACCCGGGTGAGAAACCACGCCTAAGGCAGATAGCCGACCCGTCTTGGTCAGACCATCACCCAGGCCACCCGCCCGCGTATGAAGAAGGCCGCCGGTGTTTCCGCCGGCGGCCCCTCTCAACTCAGGTCAGTCGAGCGCTGACTACATGCGCTCGATGATGATGGCCGGTGCCATGCCGCCGGCGGCGCACATGGTGATCAGGCCACGCTTCTTGCCGGTGCGCTCCAGCTCGTCGACCATGGTGCCGATCAGGATCGAGCCGGTGGCGCCGATCGGGTGGCCCAGCGCCATGGCGCCGCCGTTCACGTTGACCTTGCTGCGGTCGAGGCCCAGGTCGCGGATGAACTTCTCGGCCACCACGGCGAAGGCTTCGTTGATTTCCCACAGGTCGATGTCGTCGACCGTCAGGCCGGCCTTGGCCAGCACCTTGCGGGCCGCCGGGACCGGGGCGTTCAGCATCAGCGTGGGGCTGTCACCCATGTTGGCCATGGCCACCACGCGGGCGCGCGGCGTCAGGCCGTTGGCCTTGGCGTAGGTCGGCGAGGCCAGCAGCAGGGCCGCGGCGCCGTCCACGACGCCCGAGCTGTTGCCGGCGTGGTGGAAAAACTTCATCTCCAGGTCCGGATAGACGGCCAGGATCAGCTTGCGGAAGGTGGTGCCGTCCTTGTCGAGCGGGATGTCGGCCATGGCCTCGAACGAGGGCTTCAGCGAGGCGAGGCCTTCGGCCGTCGTCTGCGGGCGGGGGAACTCCTCGTGGTCGAGGGCCAGGGTGCCGTCTTCCTTGTAGACGGGGACCAGGCTCTTGGCGAAGCGGTTCTCGGCGATGGCGACGGCGGCGCGCTGCTGGCTTACGAGGGCCAGGGCGTCGAGGGCTTCACGATCGATGCCTTCCAGCGTGGCGATGGCGTCGGCGCAGATGCCCTGGTGCGACTGCGGGTGCCTGGCGCGCAGGCGCAGATTGCCCTGGTCCATGGTCACCGGGCCGTCTTCCGGCGAGCGGCGGTTCGGCATCGACATCATTTCGCAGCCGCCGGCCACGACCATGTCGGACATGCCGGCCATGATGGTCGAGGCGGCGAAGTTCACGGTGGTGATGCCCGAGCCGCAGAAGCGGTCCAGGGTCACGCCGCTGGACTTGATGTCATAGCCGGCGTCCAGCGCCGACATGCGGCCAAGGTCGCCCGCGGCCGGACCGCGCTGGGAGCTGGTGCCCCAGATCACGTCGTCGACTTCGGCGGTGTTGATCTTGTTGCGCTCGGCCAGCGCCTTGAGCACGGAGGCCCCCAGCTGCTGGGGGTGCATTTCGGAAAGGGCGCCCTTGCCGTACTTGCCGATGCCCCGCGGGGTGCGGACGGCGTCGATGATCCAGGCTTCGCTCATGTCGGAGTTTCCTTGCGTCTTCTGCTTTGGCCGGTCGCCTTTGGCGGTCAGCGGGGGGTCATGCGAATGGCGCCGTCGAGACGGACGTCCTCGCCGTTGAAGTAACCGTTGGTGATCATGGTGTGCGCCAGGTGGGCGTACTCCTCGGGCAGGCCGAGCCGGCGCGGGTTGGGCACCTGGGCCGCGAGGCCCGCCTTCACATGCTCGGGCGCGCGGCCCAGCAGCGGGGTGTCGAAGATCCCCGGCAGGATGGTGTTCACGCGGATCGACTCGCTGGCCAGGTCGCGGGCGACGACCAGGGTCATGCCGACGATGCCGGCCTTGGAGGCGGTGTAGGCCACCTGGCCGATCTGGCCGTCCTCGGCCGCGACCGAGGCGGTGTTGACGATGGCGCCGCGCTCGCCGTCCTCCATCGGGTCCAGGGTCAGCATGCCGGCCGCGCTCTTGGTGATGCAGCGGAAGGTGCCGATCAGGTTGATCTGGACGATGCGCTCGAAGTTCTCGAGCGGGTATTCCTTGATCTCGCCGGTCTGCTTGTCGCGTGACACGGTCTTGGCGCCGCCGCCGACGCCGGCGCAGTTCACAAGAATCCGCTCCTGGCCGATGGCCGCGCGGGCCTTGGCGAAGCCGGCGTCGACCTCCTCGCTGGAGGCGACGTTGACCTTGCAGAACACGCCGCCCAGTTCCTTCGCCAGGGCCTCGCCCAGTTCCTCGTTCAGGTCGAAGATGGCGACCTTGACGCCGTCGGCGGCCAGCCGGCGGGCCGTGGCCGCGCCGAGGCCTGAAGCGCCGCCAGTGACGACGGCCGAAATGCTTGAATCGAGCTTCATGGGTCTCTCCCTGAAAAACCCATACGCCCCTCGCGCTACGTCAGCCAAGCCACAGGATGACCCTCCCCGGAGCAAAGCGAGGGGGAGGTGGCCTCGCGGAGCGAGGTCGGAGGGGTCTGCGCGGACGGTTCAGGATCGGGCGCTGAGCACGGCGATCAATCGTCCCGTCCCCGCGCTACCCCTCCACCATGCTCCGCATGGTCCCCCTCCCCGCGAACGGGGAGGACAGATTTACGCCGCCTTCGCCCCGCGTCGCAGCGCCTGGGGTGGTTGACCGAAGGCGCGGATGAAGGCCCGGCGCATGCGCTCGGCGTCGCCGAAGCCGGTCTCCAGCGCCACGTCATCCACCTGCAGCGGCTGGCCGTCCAGCAGGGCGCGGGCGGCCTCGACGCGCAGGCGCTCGACGGCCTTGGCCGGGGTGGTCCCGCAGGCGGCGGCAAAGGCGCGGGCGAAGTTGCGGGGGCTCATGTTTGCCCGGCCGGCCAGCTGTTCGACGTTCAAAGGCTCGCGAAGGTTCTCGCGGGCCCAGGCCAGCAGGCCGTCGAAGCGGGCGCCCGCGTCCAGCTCCAACAGGGCCCAGAACTGTGACTGGCCGCCGGGGCGACGGTGGTAGACGACCAGCTGCTGGGCGGTCTTGCGGGCGATGTCCTCGCCGAGGTCAGCGGCGATCATCGCCAGGGCCAGGTCGATCCCGGCGGTGATCCCGGCGCTGGTCCAGACCTCGCCGTCGCGAACATAGATGCGGTCCGGCTCCAGCCGCACCTTCGGATGGCGCCGCGCGAAGTCGGCCGAGCGGTTCCAGTGGGTGGTGGCCCGGCGACCGTCCAGTAGTCCGGCCTGGGCCAGCACATAGGCGCCGGAGCAGACGCTGCTGATACGCCGGGCCGAGGCCGCGCAGCCGCGCACGAAGCCCAGCGTCGCCTCGCAGATGGCCGGCGTGCGCGTGCCCTCGCCGCCGGAGATCATGAGGGTGTCCAGCGGCGGCGCCTCGGCGAAGGCCTCGGCCTGCATCCGCGCGCCGCTGGAACTGGCGACCAGCCCCCCATCCCTTGCCAGGATGCGGATCTCGTAGGCTCCGGGGACGTAACGGGCGGCGATCTCGAAGGCGGCGACGGGGCCGGCGACGTCTAGGAGCTGGAAATCCGGAAAGATCAGGAGGCCGAGGGTGGGCATGGCGGAAAACGAGGGAACCTTTTCATTTACGCCAGACCCTAGGCCTGTGAGGATGCGGCCGTCAACAGGAGGCCTCCCCATGCCGGCGCCGCAACTTCATATCGTCTTCGCTCTCTATCCGGGCGTCACCCACCTCGACTTCACCGGTCCGCACCAGGTGCTGCAGCGTCTGCCGGGCGCGAAGGTCACCGTCGCCAGTCTGGCGGGCGGCCAGATGGAGGCCGACGGCCTGACGTTCGCCGGACTCACCCCGTACGCCGATATCGCAGGCTGCGACATCCTCTGCGTGCCGGGCGGGTTCGGCACGGCCGAGGCCATGCTGGACGAGGCCTTCATGGCCCAGATCCGCCGGCTGGCGGACGGCGCGACCTGGGTCACCAGCGTCTGCACCGGCTCGCTGATCCTGGCGGCGGCGGGGCTGCTGACCGGCAAGCGCGCGGCCTGCCACTGGGCCTGGCGTGACCAGCTGGCGCTGTTCGGGGCGATCCCGGACCCGGCGCGGGTAGTTCGCGACGGCCGCTACATGAGCGGCGGCGGGGTCACGGCGGGCATCGACTTCGCCTTCACCCTGGTGGCCGAGATCGCCGGCGACGACTACGCCCAGGGCCTCCAGCTGGCGCTGGAATACGCCCCGGCCCCGCCGTTCGATTCCGGGCGGCCCGAACTGGCCAGCCCTGAGGTGCTGGCCCGCGTGCAGGCCATCTACGTCGCCAGCCGCGGCGAGCGCGAAGGGTCGGCCGAGGAAGCGGCCCGACGGCTTGGATCAACTGTCATCCCGGCCGAAGCGTAGCGGAGCGCCGGGACCCAGGAGGTCAGGGTGCGCCCTTGTCTGGGTCCCGGATCGCCTTCGGCGTCCGGGATGACACGCATTCCTGATGGCTCCGCGCTCTGACAGGAAAGCGGCGACCGTCAGAGGTCCCGCTCTGCCTGTCCCATGACCACCGAGGTCATCGAAATTCCCGCGAAGACGTCGTCGTTGAACCAGTCGATGGCGTCGTCCGCCGTGGCGGCCCCCAGGACGTAGAGCAGCGGCAGATAGTGTTCGGCGCTGTTGATCGACATCGCCGCATCCGGGCCCAGGGCCTCGAAGTCGATCAGCGGACCGTGGTCGCGGGCCTCGATCAGCGCCTTGGCGGTCGCGTTGAAGCGCGGCGCCCAGGCCGGGGTCCCGCCGCCGCGAAAGTCGACGTCGCGCAGATTGTGGACGATGTCGCCGCTGCCGACGATCAGCACGCCCTCGTCGCGCAAGGCGGCCAGCCGGCGGCCGGCCGCGTGGTGCCAGGCGTTCGGCCGCGCGCGGTCGAGGCTGAGCTGAACCACCGGAACGTCGGCGTCCGGGTACATCGGCAGCAGCACGCTCCAGGCGCCGTGATCGAGACCGCGCGTCGGGTGCTGAACGACAGGGGCGGGCGCCAGCAGGTCGGCCACCCGCGCGGCCAGGGCCGGATCACCGGGCGCGGGATAACGGACGTCGAACAGGGCCTGCGGAAAGCCGCCGAAGTCATGGATGGTCTCCGGCGCCGGGGAGGCCGACACCGCCGTGGCGCCGCGCGTTTCCCAGTGGGCCGACACACAGAGGACCGCCTTCGGCCGCGGCAGGCGCCGGGCCGCCTCCGCCCAGCCGCGGCGCCAGGCGTTGTCCTCGATGGCGTTCATGGGCGAGCCGTGGCCCAGGAACAGGACGGGCATGCGGGCGGCGGTCATGGGCGCTTGTCCTTATTGCAACAACGTCGGTGACAGATAGGCGACGGTCCCGCGATTGTAACGACGTGCCTGAAGTAGCCGGAGTTTGTCCCTTGGCGGGAAACCTGACCCAGTCCACGACGTCCGCGCCCGTCGCGGCCCGCGGCGGCGCGCTCGATGGCCTGCGGTTCATGGCGGCGCTGCTGATCGTTCTGTACCATTACGGACAGGATGCGCTGATCCCGCTCGAGACCCTGCATCCGGTCTTCGGACGGGGGTATCTCGCCACCGACTTCTTTCTGATCCTCTCGGGCTTCGTGCTCGGCCGCGCCTACGGGGTGCAGATCCTCGGCGGCCGGATCGGGCTGTTCAGCTTCCTGCAGAAGCGGCTGGCGCGGATCTGGCCGGGGCAGCTGATCGTGCTCGCCGCGCTGGCGGCCGTGGTCGTCGCCGCCACGGCGGTCGGCTTCGCCCCGAGCCATGCGGAGCATTTCACCGTCCCGGCCCTGGTGATGCAGGTCTTCATGGTCCAGGCCTGGGGCGTCCCGGGCGGCGACGGCTGGAACCATCAGAGCTGGTCCCTGTCGGCGCTGCTGGTCTGCTATGCCGCCTTCCCGCTGGCCTGGCGCTGGATCAGCCGGCTGTCGAGCCCGACCGCCCTTATGTCGCTGGGCATGGCCTCGGTAATCGCCGGCGACCTGATCTGCGTCAGTCTGCTGGACCGCCACATCTACGACCTGGACTTCCACTTCGGCCTGGTGCGAGCGGCGCCGTTGTTCCTGCTCGGGATCTGTATCGCGCGGGTCGTCGAGCAGGGCCGTCCGCCGGCCAGGACGGCCGGGTTCCTGGCCGCCGTCTCGATCCTGGCCCTGGCGCTCCTGCAGGTGACCGGACGCTTTGACCTGCTGAGTCTGAAAGCCATCGCCGGCATTGTTCTGGCCTTCGGGCGCCTGCCGGTGGCCAGGCCCTCGGCGCTGATCGAACAGGGCGCTAATCTGTCCTTCGCCCTGTTCATCACCCATGCGCTGACCGGGCTGATCTGGTTCGGCGCCCTCGGCGCGCTCCGCGAGGGCGTCAGCCTGCCGCCATGGCTCGACTGGACGCTCTGGGCCGCCTCGATCCCGGCCGCCCTGATCACGGCGGCGCTGTTCCACCGGCTGATCGACGACCCGATCCAGAAGTGGCAGGCGCCGCGGCTGGCGGGGCGGGCGCGGGCGGCCGAGGGCGCTGCGGTGGGGGCTTAGCGCCGGGGCTGATCGGGCGGCGTCGAAGGACGCGGCGTTCGCCGTGCGTCCTTCGACACGCCGCTGCGCGGCTGCTCAGGATGACGTGGTCAAGGGCGCTTCAAGCCAAGTCATGCTGAGCAGCGTCCGCAGGACGGGTGTCGAAGCAGGCGGGGCCTCACCCCGCGTCCAGCCCGATGTCCAGCTCGCTGGCCGAGTGGGTCAGGGCGCCGACGCTGATCACGTCGACGCCGGTCTCGGCGATGTCGCGGACGGTGTCGAGGGTCACCCCGCCCGAAGCCTCCAGCACTACGCGGCCGGCCGTCATGCCGACGGCGACGCGCAGGTTCTTGAGGCTGAAGTTGTCGAGCATGACCACGTCGGGCCCGGCGTCCAGCGCCTCGGCCAGCTGCTTGAGGCTGTCGACCTCGCACTCGACCTTGACCAGATGGCCGGCGAAGGCGCGGGCGCGGCGGATGGCCTCGCCGACCCCGCCGCAGGCGGCGACGTGGTTGTCCTTGATCAGGATGGCGTCATCCAGGCCGAAGCGGTGGTTCAGCGCCCCGCCGCAGCGGACGGCGTACTTCTCCAGCGCCCGCAGGCCGGGCGTGGTCTTGCGGGTGTCGGTGATACGGGCCTTTGTGCCCTCGACGGCCGCGACGTACTGCGCCGTCAGGGTGGCGACGCCCGACAGGCGGCCCAGCAGGTTCAGGGCCGTGCGCTCAGAGGAAAGGAGGGCGCGGGCGTTGCCGGTGACCTTGGCGAGGACAGCGCCCGCCGCGACCGCGTCGCCGTCCCCCACGCGGGCCTTGAACTTCGCGGCCGGGTCCATGGCCAGCACGGCGAGACGGGCGCAGTCGAGGCCGGCGATGGTCCCGGCCTCGCGGGCGCCGAAGGTGGCGGTCAGCGTGGCGTCTGCGTCGATACAGGCGAGCGCAGTGATGTCGCCGGCCCGGCCCAGGTCCTCGGCCAGGGCGGCGCGGACGACGGGGTCGATCAGCAGGTCGGGCAGGGGGGCGATCATTCGGCGGCGACCTTCAGAGCCTGGTGCGCAGGCAGGGTGACAAGGGTATGGGCGGCCGGCTCGACCGCCTGCGGGAAGTCGGCGCGGAAGTGGGCGCCGCGGCTCTCGCGGCGGTCCAGAGCGCAGCGGGCGACGAGGCCGGCTGTGGCCAGGATCGGGCCCTCGCCGTGGGCGGCCTTCAGCCCCTCGATGGTATCGAGCAGCTGACCAAGGCCCTCCGCGTCGCGGACCACGCCGGCGTGGCGGGTCATCGCCCGGCGCAGGGTCATCAGGGCGGCGCCCTTCAGGTCCGGCAGGGCGAGGCCGGGCTCGATGCGGCCCGCGGCCGACGCGATGTCGCGGACGGCGGCGCCGGAGCGGGTTCCGAACACGGCGGCCTCAAGCAGCGAGTTGCTGGCCAGGCGGTTGGCGCCGTGCACGCCGGTCGAGGCGCACTCCCCGGCGGCGTAGAGACGCTCCAGGCTGGTCCGGCCGTCGGCGTCGGTGACCACCCCGCCCATGTGGTAGTGGCAGGCCGGGGCGACCGGGATCAGCTGGAAGCGCGGGTCGATGGCCGCGCTCATGCAGGCGGCGAAGACGGCCGGGAACTCGGACGGGAAGTGCTCGCCCACCGCCCTGCGGGCGTCGAGGAAGGCGCCGCGCCCGGCCGCGATCTCGGCATGGATGGCCCGGGCCACGACGTCGCGCGGCGCCAGCTCGGCGGCCGGGTGGTAGCCGGCCATGAAGGCCTCGCCCAGGGCGTTGACCAGCACCGCTCCCTCGCCGCGCAGGGCCTCGGTGGCCAGCGGGGCGGGGTCTCGGCCGATGTCGATGGCCGTGGGGTGGAACTGCACGAACTCCGGGTCGGCGATCAGGGCGCCGGCCAAGGCGGCCAGGCCCATGGCCTCGCCGCGCACCTCCGCCGGGGTGGTGGTGACCGCGTAGAGGCCGCCCAGCCCGCCGCCGGCCAGGATCACGGCCTCTGCGGTGATCTCGATGGTGCGGCCCTTGTAACGGGCGATGACCCCGCGAACGGCGCCGCCGGCGTCCTGCAGCAGGCCGCGGACATGGACGCCGGCCCGGCTTTCGACGGTCGGGGCGGCGAAGGCGGCGGCGACGACCGCGCGCATGATCTCGCGGCCGGCCTGGTCGCCCTTGACCCGGGCCACGCGGGCGCGGCCGTGGGCGGCTTCCAGGCTGACGGCGAAATGGCCGTCCTGCGTGCGGTCGAACGGCGCGCCCAGGGCGGCCAGATGGCGGACAGCGTCCGGGCCTTCACGGGTCAGGATCTCGACCATGGCCGGATCGCACAGGCCCGCGCCCGCCGCGATGGTGTCGGCGGCGTGCAGGGCCGGGGCGTCGTCCTCGCCCAGGGCGGCGGCCATGCCGCCCTGCGCCCAGGCCGAGGAACAGCCCTGGTTCAGCGGCGTGGGGCTCAGCACCAGCGCCTTGCGGGGCGCGGCGGCCAGCGCCGCCGACAGACCGGCCAGGCCCGCGCCGACGATCAGGACGCCGTCATGGTGGGTGCGCTGGGTCAACGGAACTCTCCGGCCGCTTCGGGCGCGGCGACGAGGACGGCGTCAAAGGCGTCGCGCAGGCTGGCCCCGTGGCGGATCAGCTCCTCGACAATGTTGGTCGGGCTGAGCGGCAGCAGGTTGCCGTACGGCTTCCACACCTCCGGCGGGGTCGCCCTGACCATGTAGCCGCCACCGAGCGGAAATCTGGCGATCCGGATCATGGCCAACCTCCTCAGATCAGCTCGACGGCGACATGGTGTTGCGCCTTGACCAGGTCGTAACGCGCCGGAACGGCGGGCGGGGGCAGGTCGATCATCCGCTGCACGGCGAGGCGGGCGCGGGCGGCGAGCGCAGGGTCGACCGTCACCTCGAACTGACCCTTGACCAAGGCGTCGTGGATGTTCTGCAGGCTGATCTGCTTCATGTGCGGACACATCATGCAGGGGCCGATGAACTGGGTGTCGGGCGCCTGGGCCTGGACGTTGCTGGCCATCGAGCATTCGGTGATCAGCACCACCTGGCGCGGCTTCTTCTGCACCACCCAGTCGTTCATGGCGGCGGTCGAGCCGGCGAAGTCGGCGGCGGCCAGCACCTCTTCCGGGCATTCCGGGTGGGCGAGGATCTGCGCGTCCGGCCAGGCGGCGCGCATGTCGGCGACATCCTGGGCGTTGAAGCGCTCATGCACTTCGCAGCGGCCCTGCCAGGCGATGATCTTGATGTCGGTCTGGGCGGCCACGTTGCGGGCCAGGAACTCGTCGGGGATCAGGATGACCCGGTCGACGCCCCATTCCTTCGCCGCCCACTCGACCACCTGCACGGCGTTGGCGCTGGTGCAGCAGATGTCGGTCTCGGCCTTCACCTCGGCGGTGGTGTTGACGTAGGTGACCACCGGCAGGCCCGGGTAGCGCTGCTTGATCAGCCGCACGTCGGCGCCGGTGATCGAGCTGGCCAGGCTGCAGCCGGCGCGCAGGTCGGGGATCAGCACCGTCTTGTCGGGGCAGAGCACCTTGCTGGTCTCGGCCATGAAGTGCACGCCGGCCTGGACGATGATCCTGGCGTCCGAGCGCGCCGCCTCGCGGGCCAGGCCCAGGCTGTCGCCGACGTAGTCGCCCACGCCGTGGAAGATCTCAGGCGTCATGTAGTTGTGCGCCAGTATGACAGCGTTCTTCTCGCGCTTGAGGCGGTTGATCCGCGCGATCAGCGGGGCGTGAAGCTGCCATTCCAGCGGCGTGACGTGGGATTTGACCTTCTCCCACAGGGGGGCGGTCTCGGCTTCCACCGCGGCGGTGAAGGTCAGGGGCGCAAATCCGTCGGCCATCTGGTTCCTCCTTATGCTCAAACTGAGCATTTCAGGGGCCTGTAAAAAGCCGGCAGTGGAACAATCCACCCCGGCGGTACGAAGCTTATGCTACATCTGAGCAAAACCCGCAAGACACATATAGACCCACGTTCACCGGCGCGCAACAGAACTGTCGCGATTATCCGTCGATGCCATGTGCCAGCCCAATCGTGCTAAGACGCTGCCCGCGCCCGCCCGGCTGTGGTCGTCGTCTTGTCACAGGCGTCGGCGACCTTACCTCTTCTGCGCACACAGGAGACGACCATGCCCGCCAGGATCGACACCGGACTCGCCGCCAAGGATCGCTCCGCGGTGGCTGAAGCGCTCTCCAGGACCCTGGCCGACACCTATGCCCTGTACCTGAAGACCCACGGCTATCACTGGAACGTCCGGGGCCCGAACTTCTCCTCGCTCCACGCCCTGTTCATGGACCAGTACACCGAGCAGTGGGCGGCCCTGGACGAGCTGGCCGAACGCATCCGGGCGCTGGGCGAGCTGGCCCCGCAGAGCGGCGCGGCCTTCGGCAACCTGACCTCGATCAAGGACGGCGATCCGGAGCAGGACTGGGAAGCCATGGTCACTGACCTCAAGACCGGCCACGAGGCGGTGATCGCCAACCTGCGCGAGCTGCTCGACATCGCCGAAAAGGCCGGCGACGACGTTTCCGTCGATCTGGGCACCCAGCGGCTGACGGCGCACGAGAAGCATGCCTGGATGCTGCGCGCCACGCTCGGCGTGAAGTAGGCGGTTTGCTCTCCGGTCTCCACAGAACCCGGGCGCTCGCGCTGGTCGCCGTCGTGGCGATCGTGCAGGTCGCCTGCGTGACTGACTACCGCCGTGCGGCCGGCTCCGGCCGGATCATTGGTCAGGCGGCGGTCGCGCGCGGCTTTTCCAACATCGCGCTGGAGCGGGTCACCGCCGACATGGACCCGGCCATGCTGGCGCTCGCCCGGCGGCACGATCCGGCCCCGCGCAAGGACTACTGGGGCCGGGTCACCGGCTGGGCGACCTATGACCTGACCAGCCTGCCGACGCTGGGCGACTTCAACTTCACCGCGCTCGACGCGCAGATGATCAACGCCCTGCGGCCTGGAAGCCTGCTGCCGCCGCCTGCGGCCCGGCCGTTCGTGTTCAAGGGGGCCGAAGAAGATCGCCTGCGCGCCGAGGAGTGCCTGACCCAGGCCATATACTACGAGGCCGCGATCGAGCCGATTGAAGGCATGGAGGCCGTGGCCCAGACGGTGCTCAACCGGCTGCGCCATCCGGCCTACCCCAAGTCGGTCTGCGGCGTGGTCTACCAGGGCTCGCAGCGGATCACCGGCTGCCAGTTCAGCTTCACCTGTGATGGATCGCTGGCCCGCGTGCCCAACGAGGTCCTGTGGGAACGCGCCCGGGGCGTGGCGCAGAAGGCGCTCGGCGGCTTCGTGCTCAAGTCGGTGGGCACAGCGACCCACTATCACGCCGACTATGTGGCGCCGTACTGGGCCCCGACCCTCTACAAGATCCACACCATCGGCCGTCATATCTTCTATCGCTGGACCGGCCCCTGGGGCCTGCCCCCGGCCTTCACGGGCCGCTACGCCGGGGGCGAGAACGCCCTCTCGCTGGCGGTGCTCGAGGGCCTCGATTCCCGGACCCAGGGCGCGCAGCTGGTCGGCGAGACCCTGTCCCCGACCACCGCCGCGGCCCGGACCCTGACGCTCGAGGTCGACGGAGTGGAGAGGACCTATACGGTCCGGGACCTGGTCGCCATGCCGACCGGCCCGGAGCCGCCGCGCGTTGACGGGGTGCTGGCCCCGACCCGTCGCCTGCCGACCGCGCAGGAGGTCTCCGACATCAACGCCCGCCTCAAGGCGATGGAAGACCCCGACGCCCCGATGCCCACCGCCCCGGCTACGGCGCCGGTCGACAGCGGCGACCTGCCGATCGCCACGCGACGGTACTGAGGCGGCCGTCGTGCGTGCTTCGACATGCGCCTGCGGCGCTGCCCAGCATGACGTGGGTGGGTAGCCCTCCGAGCACGTCATCCTGAGCAGCCGCGAAGCGGCGTGTCGAAGGACGCAAGGCGTTGCTACCCCGAAATCCCGAACGCCTTCGCATAGGTGACCGTCACCGGCCCATCCAGCGCGCCCGGCTTGAGCGCCAGGGCCATGAACGAGGGACCGGCGAAGGGGGCCTTCACCGCCTTCGCGGCTTCGGCAGAATAACCGACGCGCGGGTAGTAGGCCGGGTGGCCCAGAACGATCACCGCTTTAATGCCGGCGGCGCGCAGCAGTTCGTGGCCGACGTCCATCAGCATCGTGCCGAGGCCGTCCTTCTGGCGACCTGGCTTCACCGACACCGGGGCCAGGGCGGCGAAGCGGGCGCCGGTGTCCGTGGCCAGCGGACTGAAGAAGATATGGCCTACGACCGCGCCGCCCTCCTCCGCCACAAGCTCGACCAGCGCATCGCCGTCGGCGCGCAGGGCGTCCACGAGACCGGCCTCATCGGACTTGCCGAACTCGGCGGTGAAGGCGGCCGTGATCACGGCGCGGATGGCGGCGTGGTCCTCCGGCGCGGCCGGGCGGATCAACATGCGCCGATCTTCTGCGCCTGCTCGTGGCTGATCGGCTGCTGGTCAGCCGCGTGGTCCTGCTCGGCCAGGAAGCGGACGGCCTCGAGCGCGGCCATGCAGCCCATGCCGGCGGCGGTGACCGCCTGGCGGTAGATGTCGTCGGTGACGTCGCCGGCCGCGTAGACGCCCGCGATGGCGGTCGAGGCCGTTCCGGGCTTCACCGACAGGTAGCCGCCGGCGTGGGTCCCCAGCTGATCCTTGAACAGCTCCGACGACGGGGCGTGGCCGATGGCGATGAACACGCCGTCGGCCTTAACCTGACGGGCCTCGCCAGTCTTGACGTTCTTCAGCCGGGCGCCGGTGACGCCCATGGGGTCGGTCTCGCCCAGAACCTCGTCGACGGCGTGATCCCAGATGACCTCGATCTTCGGGTTGGCGAACAGCCGCTCCTGCAGGATCTTTTCAGCCCGGAACTCGTCCTTGCGGTGGACGACGGTGACCTTGGCCGCGAAGTTGGTCAGGAACAGCGCTTCCTCGACGGCGGTGTTGCCGCCGCCGACCACGATGACGTCCTTGCCCCGATAGAAGAAGCCGTCGCAGGTGGCGCAGGCGGAAACGCCGAAGCCCTGGAAGCGCTGCTCGCTCTCAAGCCCCAGCCACTTGGCCTGGGCGCCGGTGGCGATGATCACCGTCTCGGCCAGCCAGTCCTGTCCGCTGTCGGTGCGGATGCGGAAGGGCCGCTGCGACAAATCGGCCTCCAGCACGATGTCGCTGATGATCTCGGTCCCGACGTGACGCGCCTGGGCCTCCATCTGCTCCATCAGCCAGGGGCCCTGGATGGCTTCGGCGAAGCCGGGATAGTTCTCGACATCGGTGGTGATGGTCAGCTGGCCGCCGGGCTGGATGCCCTGGATCAGCACGGGCTTGAGCAGGGCGCGGGCGGCGTAGATGGCGGCGGTCCAGCCGGCGGGGCCGGAACCGATGATCAGGCAGCGGGTGGTGCGGGGAGAGGAGGTCGACATGGGCGGTAATCTAGGGATGATTCCGCTCCGGCGCGATGGGCGCCGGATGGGGGATCAATGAAATGGGGAACAAGGCGGGTATTCCGATCGGCCTCGGGGTGGGGCTGGCCATCGGCGCCGCGCTCGGCCTGGCGCTGGACAACATGGCGCTGGGCATCAGCCTCGGCGTCGCCATCGGGCTCGGTTCGGGCGTGGCGATGAGCGGATCTTCGGCGACGAAGAGGAAGGACGGCAAGTCCGGCCGGGACGGCGGCGACGGCGGAACCCACGCCGGTGGCTCCGACCGTCGTGACGACGCCGACTCCGGGTCCGACAGCGACGGCGGCGGTGGAGACGGCGGCGGCGGCGGGGGCGACTAGGCTCGCCGAACCAGTCTAGGGTGTGCCGACTCACCGCGACGGGCAGCCCATGACCACAGCCCCCGAAATCACCATCGCCGGCCGCCGGATCGGGCCGGACCATCCGCCCTATGTGATCTGCGAGCTGTCGGGGAACCACAACGGCAGCCTCGACCGGGCGCTGACCATGATCGACGCGGCGGCCGACACCGGCTGCGACGCCATCAAGATCCAGACCTACACCGCCGACACCATCACGCTCGACGTCGACCGGCCCGAGTTCCGCATCCACGGCGGGCTGTGGGACGGCCGCAGCCTGCATGAGCTCTACAGCGAGGCCCAGACCCCGTATGAGTGGCACGGGGCCTTGTTCGAGCGGGCGGCGAAGCGGGGCGTGACGCTGTTTTCCAGCCCGTTCGACGAGACGGCGGTGGACCTCCTCGCCGGCCTGGACGCGCCCGCCTACAAGATCGCCTCGTTCGAAGCCGTCGACCTGCCGCTGATCCGCTATGCGGCGGCCAAGGGAAAGCCGCTGATCATCTCCACCGGCATGGCCAACCTGGCCGAGATCGCAGCGGCGCGGGAGGCGGCGCTGGCGGGCGGGGCGACCGGGGTGCTGCTGCTTCACTGCACCTCCAGCTACCCGGCCACCTTCGAGGACGCCAACGTCCGCACCGTGACCGACATGGCGGCGCGGTTCGGCTGCCCCATCGGCCTGTCGGACCACACGCCGGGCACGGCGGCCTCGGTGGCGGCGGTGGCCATGGGCGCCTGCGCCATCGAGAAGCATTTCACCCTGGCCCGCGCGGACGGCGGCCCGGACGCCGACTTCAGCCTGGAGCCGGCGGAGTTCTCCGCCCTGGTGCGGGACTGCAAGGACGCCTGGGCCGCGCTCGGCAAGGTCAACTACGACCTGCTCGGCAGCGAGCGGGGCAATGTCCAGTTCCGCCGCTCGCTGTACGTCGTCGCGCCGGTGAAGGCCGGCGAGGAGCTGACCCGGGCCAATGTCCGCTCGGTCCGCCCGGGCAACGGCCTGCCGCCGGCCGACCTGGACACGGTGCTCGGCCGCGTGGCGACCCGCGACCTGGCGTTCGGCGAGCCTCTGGACCGGGGGATGGTTGGGTAGGTGCGTCCTTCGACACGCCGCTGCGCGGCTGCTCAGGATGACGTAGTCAGAAGCGCTTCAAGAACCACGTCATGCTGAGCAGCGCCGCAGGCGCGTGTCGAAGCACGCACGGCCCCTCCGCCTACTCCGGCAACAGCCCCAGCCGCTTGCCCAGGATCCGGTCCAGGGCTCTCGGCGACAGGACCCGCTCTGACATGAAGGTCTGGAGCGGCGTCGGCGAGACCGTGTAGCGGACCTTGGGGCGGGGGGCCGTCAGGGCGGTGTGGATCACCTCGCCGATCCGCTCGGGCTTCAGGCCGGTTCGGCCCATCTCCAGCATGAAGGCGGCGATCGTCGCCAGCGGCGCGGCGTAGCGGGTGTTGGCGTAGGGGGCCTGATCGATCTCGTCAGCCTTGTCCCAGATCGGCGTCGCCACCGCGCCGGGCGCCACGACGATCACGTCCACGCCGAAGGGCAGCAGCTCTCGGCGCAACGACTCCGACAGGCCTTCAAGCCCGAACTTGCTCGTGCAGTAGGGCGCCAGGAACGGGTTGGCCGTCCGTCCGCCGACCGATGAGATGTTGACGATTCGGCCGGGGTCCTTGCGGCCGGCGCCCTCGGCGCCCAGCAGCGGCGCGAAGGCCTGAGTGGCGATGACCACGCCGGTCAGGTTGACCTCCAGCTGCCTGCGGAACTCCTCGACATCGAGGTAAAGCAGCGGGCCGGCGACCGCGATCCCGGCATTGTTGACCAGCCCGGCCAGAGTCGCGCCAGCCAGCGCCGCCTCGACCTGCCGCGCGCCGGCCCGGACCGCCGTCTCGTCGGTGACATCGAACAGCAGTGGGGTGAAGGCGTCGCCGAACTCGGCCTTGAGGCGATCGGCGTCGGCCTGTTTTCGCACGCTGCCGAAGACGTGGAAGCCCTTGCCGGTCAGGACCTTGACCGTCCCCCAGCCGATGCCGGTGGACACGCCGGTGACGACGACGGACTTTTTCTGGCTGTTCATTGGCCCCTCCCTGAAGATCACGACATGGGGTCTGTCGCGGCATTATCCAGTGGTCGCCCCGGCCCGCTGCCGGATGAGGGCAAGGAAGGCGTCTGCCACGCGGTCGGCGCCCCGGCCATCGCAAACCATGGCCGCGGCCTGGGACAACCGGCGGCGCAGCGCGCCCTCGGCGATCAGCCGGGCGGCGGCGGCGTCGAAGCCGCTCTCGAACTCGGCGGCGGCGTCCAGCGCGATCACGGCGCCGGCCTCGGCCAGCGCCACGGCTGCCTGGGTCTGGTTGTCGGCCAGCACCAGCAGCAGCGTCGGCAGGCCCAGAACGCAGCGCTCCCAGCTGGATGACCCGCCTCCGCCGATGGCGATGTCGGCCCGCGCGGTCAGGCGGGCCATGTCGCGGGTGTCGACATGCAGGGTCACCGACGGGTCCTCGTCGGCCAGCGCCGTCAGGGCCGCCAGACCGGCAGCGCCCGAGCCGACCACCACATCGATCTCCGCCGCGCCGCGCAGGCGCTGGACGGCCGGCAGGGTGAAGCCGCCCACGTCGGTGAGGCCGAGCGACACCAGGATGCGGCGCACCGCCCCGCCCTCGCCGCGACGGGCCAGGGTCTCGGCGCGCAAGGCGACGAAGTCCGGGCGCATCGGCGCATGGTCGGGGCCCAGAAGCAGCAGACATCCGTCCGGAACCAGGCCTCGGTAGTCGCTCGCCCGCCGGCCCATGCCGGAGTCCAGCACCATGTCCGCCCCCAGCGGCCGGTCGGCCAGATCATCGATGACCAGCACCGGTCTGCCTCTGGCCAGGGCGGCGTGGTCGTGCGCCGACAGGGCATAGTGATCGAAGACCAGGGCGTCGTAGCCGGCGTCGTCCTCGACCCGGAACAGGTCGGGCGCGAAGACGTCGAGCACCGCGTCGCCGTCCGGGTGACTGCGGAACGCGCAATCGGCGCCGCGCGCCTGCAGGGCCCGGGCCAGGGTCAGCGACCGCATGACATGGCCCCCGCCGATAGCCGGACCGGCGTCGGCGATGAAGAGGATGCGGTCGTCCGACATCAGCGCGCCCCCGCCATCGGTCACGTCAGCCGTTCACGGGGGAGAGCGGCCGATAACGGATGAAGCATAGCGGCGGCAGGTCGCCGATGGCGTTGATCCCGGTAAGACCCAGGAAGTTCCTCGCGCCGTCGTTCGGCCAGGCCAGAATACGGGTCTTGAGCGCACCGAGATCGCGGCTGCCGTCCACCGGCGCGCCATGAAGCGCCGTCATGCGCTGTTCAAGCGCCGCGCACTGGGCGGGATCCTTCAGCGACAGGCGGATGACCTGCAGCGTCTTCCCCTCGCGATCGAAGTAGAACTCGCCGTCGAAGGCGAAGCCCTCGAATGTGATCGGGCCGACCGCCCGGAGATGCCAGCCATGGACCCGCTGGCCGTCGCGGCCGACGATCGGCCGCAGCGCTCCGCCCGAGCCGGCGATCACCTGGTCGGCCGGCATCGACCAGTTGGTCCACTGCCAGTCAGCCAGCGCGACGCCCGGCAGGGCGAGACCGGCGATCAGGGCGGCGAGGGGCAGGCGACGACGCATGGCTGTCTCCGCGGGTTTGGTGGCTATTCCGGACCCATGAAGCGACCGACGGTGGCTGCCGGCTGGGCAAGGACGGACTCCAGAAGCACGATACTGGCCTGACAGCGGTCGGCCAGGGTCAGCTCGCCGAAGTCGCCGGTCCCCGCGCCGTCGAGCCAGGCCTGGGACCCGCCGCGCCGCAGATACTCGTCGAGGATCAGCGTCAGCTCGGCGTCGGCGAGCCTCTCCCGGCGGACCCTGGCCCGGGCCCCGGCGTCGGCGGTCGCCATCTGGACCACGACGTAGTCGCTCATCGGCGTGTTGATGCCGCCCTGGGCGGCGACCATCGTGGCGGTGGAGATCTGGCCGTTCTCGCCGAACTCCTGGCAGGCGCGGGCGTTGATTGCGCCGAACTTCTTCAGCGCCACCACCTGGGCGGTGACCAGCGCCTTGAGATCGGCGTCCGGCGCGCGCTGGACGTCGGCCATCATGCGGTCGCCGAGCTGGGAGAAGAACGCGCCGGCCCGGCGCTGGGCCGATGCCGTATCGACACGGCCGGCCTTGTAGTCGGCGATGATCGAGGTCTCGAAGGCGCGGTACTCGGCCGGGTAGCGCTTGATCACAGCCGACACCATCGCGCCGCCGCTGGAGATCATCCCGCCTCGAAACGCCGTCCGCTCCTCGTCGGTCACGCCGGCGTCGGGGGCCACGGCAGGAGCCGTCTGGAAGGCCGTCGCGGCCGACGGACCGGCCAGGACGCAGGCCGCGACAGCGGCGCTGAGGAACAGGTTACGCATGGGACTCCCCGGCTGAAGCGTCGATCATACCCGCTGGCGACGGCGTGGCCAGCGGGGTCAGGCGGCCGGCTCGCCGGCGTTCGCCGCGTCACGCCGGGCCAGGACCTCTGCCGCCGCGCGGTCGGTCTCGGTCAGCGGCTCGTAGGTCCAGTCCTCGAAGACCCCGGTGAAGGGCCGGGTGGCGCCGTGGCGCTCGAGTTCCTCGTGGAACAGCCGGAACTTCAGGCTCTGGCCGTCCATCTTCAGGATGAAGACCGGCTTGCCTGTGCCGGCCGCCTCCGTGGCCATGTTGGCCGAGTCCTCGGTGACCAGCACATAGTCAGCCCCGGCGAGGAAGGCGAAGTAGGGGTTGTCTCCCTCGCCGTCCCAGATGACGCCGGGCAGAGGCTTGAGGCGCGCGGTCAGCAGCGCCCTCGCCTGCGGCGGCGTGCGCCGCGAGAAGGTCATCAGCAGCGAGCCGCCCCGGGCCTCGATGGCTTCCTGGATGTCGTTGGCGATCTTCGCGGCCCGCTCCGGCGTCAGGTCGAAGGCCTTGGACTTGCCGCCGATCAGCACCGCCGCGCGGGGCCGGGGCAGGGGGTCGATCACGGGGGCGAAGCGAGCATACTCGCCCGCCAGCTTTTCGGCGGTCACCCGGTGCGGCGCGCCGATGATCGAGACGATATTGTCGCCCTTGAGCCGGTCATGGTTGGGCGGAATGACCAGGTCGAAGAATTCGGGCGGAACCCGGGGGTCCTGGATCTGCACCACGAAGGTCTTGCCGCCGGACCACTTTCTCATGCGGATGGCCAGCGGCAGGGTGGCGCGGCCGGCGGCGATCAGGATGTCCGGCCAGGGCTCGGAGACGTCGCTCTCCGGCGTCAGCCAGCGACGCGGGAACAGCGTCAGCCACCAGGGCAGGCGGCCGAGGTCACCCTTCCAGCCGATACGTTTGACCACGATCTCGCAGTCTCGCTGGCGCGCGACAGCCTCCGCCAGGCCATGGGCCTGGGCCTCGATGCCGGCACGCCCGTCGGACATCGCCCACAGGATCAGGGGAGGTTGTGTCGGCTTCCTGGCCACCGCGCATCCCAGCTTCGTCAGGGTCGGGCTTGTCCCGACCACCCATGAACACCGTCAGTCGCGAGTGTGCCCGGGCCCCCGAACTAGTCCGAGGATGACGGTGGAAAAATGGCCGAACCGGCTGCAGGTCCCTACAGCCACTCGACCTTGAGGATCTCGTAGGCCTTCACGCCGCCGGGTGTGTTCACCTCGACCACGTCGCCGACCTCCTTACCGATCATCGCGCGCGACAGCGGCGAAGACAGCGAGATGCGTCCGCCCTTCACGTCGGCCTCGTGTTCGCCGACGATCTGGTAGCGGCCCTCGTCCTCGGTGTCCTCGTCGACCACGGTTACGGTGGCGCCGAACTTGACCTGCGAGCCCGACAGCTTGGACACGTCGATGATCTGGGCGCGGGCGATCTTGTCCTCGATCTCCGCGATCCTGCCTTCGATCCAGCCCTGGCGCTCCTTGGCGGCATGGTATTCGGCGTTCTCGCTGAGATCGCCATGCGCGCGCGCTTCCGAAATCGCGGCGATGACACTCGGCCGCTCAATCGTTTTCAAACGCTTCAGTTCTTCGTCGAGGGAGGTGTAGCCCCCGGCGGTCATCGGCACTTTTTCCATTCGGAGATTAGCTCGGGTTCGCCCTGGGGAGGTGGTTGGTCCGGCCGCGGGCGCAGACGTCCGGGGGCGTCAAGACTAGTCTTGGGGGCGCGAGATAGCAAGGGAGATGCTGCGATGCAGCGGAAACGGTCCGGCGGGGGCCGCGCGACCTGCCCCTGCGGCAGTCCTCTCAGTCCCGCGCGAGGAAGCTGGCCCGGGGGCCGTCGGCGTCGAACGGCCATGACGTCGGCTCCAGCGCGGGCAGGCGTTCGGGCGCCAGCGGGTCGCTGTCGACAGATCCGACCAGCACCTGCATGCCCAGCTGCACCAGGAAGGCGATGACCAGCCAGCTCGCGGCGCTGACCGCGACGGGCAGGTAGCCCTCGCCCCAGGCGAAGCCGATTCCGGTCGCCGACAGCGCGAAGTCCCGCCCGAGGCCCAGCAGCACGAAGCCGATGAAGTACAGCGCCTCGCCGGCGCCGCCCCAGTTGCGGATCATCCGCCAGCCGACCAGCCCCAGTCCGCCGCCGAACCACAGCGCCGTCGTCGCGTAGGCCGCGACCGGCGCATGGGTGTCCATCTTGCCATAGGTCCACCAGCCGAACTCGAACGCGGCGCGATCGACGCCGAAGGCGAAGGCGGCGGCGACCATGCCGCTCAGCAGGGCGGCGGCGGTGCGCCAGTAGCCGGCGCGGGTCAACCAGGCCACGCCCAGGAAGAGTAGGCCGGAAAACGCGGCGGCGATGCAGACGACCAGGGTGTCCATCGTGGTCCCTCCGACGATGACGCTAGGCCCGCTGTGTACAGAGGGCATCAGGCTTCACCCGATGGGTGATCGGCCACTCGCGGGGCAGGCGCAGGCGGGAAGGGCGACTTGCGCCGCGCGCGGATGCGATAAGGCGAGACGTGAGGATTCCGCAAGGTTATCACCCGGACTTCCCCGCGAGACAGCCGGCGACCATGACCCTCTCGATCAGACCCTGCACGGCCGATGACGCCGTCCGCCTCTCCATCGTCGCCAGCGCGACCTTCCTGGAGACCTACGCCGGCATCGTCGATGGCCCCGACATCATCCACCACTGTCAGACGACCCACGCCCCGGCGTCCTACGCGGCCCTGCTCGTCGACCCGTCCCGCAAGCTGTTCCTGGCCGAGATCGACGAGGGCCGCGCGCCCGTCGGCTTCCTGCTGATGGGGCCCTGCGACCTGCCGGTTGCGGCTGAGCCTGGCGACCTGGAACTGACGCGGATCTACGCCCTGCACCGCTTCCACGGCGGAGGCCTCGGCCAGATGATGATGGACACCGCCCTCGAGACCGCCCGGGCAGCGGGCGCGCGGCGCCTGCTGCTGGCGGTCTACAGCCGTAACGGCCGGGCGCTGGCCTTCTACGGCCGCAACGGCTTCAAACAGGTCGGCACGCGCGTCTTCCACGTCGGCGACAACGGCTACGACGACTACGTGCTGGCGAAGGCGTTGTAGGAGCGATGTCGCTCTCTGATCCTCCCACCGAGCCGGATCAAGCGCCAGATTTCGTGGACAGCGATCCTCCACTGTTGCCGCCCTGGTTTCGCGAAAAGGTCTTTGCGATCCTGGTCGTCTACATGTTGGTCATGCAGGCCTTGGCTGATCAGCAAGGCAGTCCAGACTTGCTGTACGTCTGGTTTGCAACTGGGCTGCCGCTCGCGCTCCTAGGGGCCAGCGCCTGGCATTGGTTGGCGCGCCCCAAACCACGGCGCTGTGTTGGGGAGATACTCGGCATCTGGAAGCGTGCATTGCTTCGATCGCCGGGGATGTCGATACTCTATGCCGGTCTGATACCGACGGGTCTTGTCTTTGCCGCCCAAGTCGGCATTAAACGCGATCTGTCGGCCTTCCAGGAAGACCTGCTCTCGACAATCGGGTTGGGCGTGTTTGGCCTCGCGGCGGTCGTCAGCGTCGGCGCATGGCTGCTGCGCTCCCGCCGAAGCCGCTAGCTCGTTACCGCGCCGTCATCCCCCCGTCGATGACCAGCTCCGCGCCGGTCATGTAGCGGGACTCGTCCGAGGCCAGGAACAGCACGCCCTGGGCGATGTCGACGGGCCAGCCCTTGTGGCCCAGCGGGGTGGTGACGGCGGTGATGTCATCCAGGTTCAGGGTGCGCTGCGGGCCGGCGTTGCCGCCGTCGGCGACAGTGCTGGAGATGGTGTCCCAGATCGGCGTCTCGATGATGCCCGGGTGGATGGAGTTGACCCGCACGCCGTCGCGGGCCGCGGCGCACTCCATGGCGGCGGCCTTGGTGAACAGCCGCACCGCGCCCTTGGTGGCGCAGTAGCCGGTCATGTTGGCCGCGCCGGTCAGGCCGGCGATCGAGGAGACGTTGATGATGCTGCCGCCGCCGCCCTGGCGCATCAGCGGCAGGCTGTGTTTCACGCCCAGGAAGACGCCCTCGACGTTGATCGCCTGCTGCCGGCGCCAGTCGGCGAGGCTGAACTCGGTGACAGGGCCGCCGATGCCGATGCCGGCGTTGTTGACCAGGATATCCAGCCGGCCGAACGCGGCGCGGACCTGCTCGACCACGGCGATCCAGGCGTCCTCGCCGGTCACGTCGTGCGGGATGTAGATGGCGTTGGCGCCGATGGCGGCGGCGACCTCTCGGCCCTTGTCGTCCTGGATGTCGGTCAGGGCGACTTTCGCCCCTTCCGCCGCCAGCAGCTCGGCGCAGCTGCGCCCGATGCCGCTCGCGGCGCCTGTGACCAGGGCGACCTTGCCCGCTACGCGTCCCGTCATGCGCCTCTCCCGTGGCTTTTTGTTATTGGCGATAAGTTGGACCGTGCGGGCAGGGCTGTCCACCGCGCGTTGCGACAATCGCCACGGTTCGCCGGACTGGCAGGAGCGGCCGAGGTTCTGCTAACTCTGCGTCCAACATCGAGGGCGAAGGCTCCGGGGAAAAGGGGGGAGACGGCTATGAAGCGGTTCGCGAGCAGCGGGGCGCGCATCTGCGCGCTTGGACTGGGGGCGCTGGCGATGGCGCCGGCCTCGGCGCTGGCGGCGGCGCCGGGGGCGGCCGATCCGGCGGCGACGGCCTGGATTCTCTCGGCCTCGGCCCTGGTCCTGCTGATGACCCTGCCGGGCCTGGCCCTGTTCTACGGCGGCCTGGTGCGCGAGAAGAACGTGCTGTCGGTGCTCATGCAGTGCGTCGCCATCGCCTGTGTCTGCACCGTCCTCTGGCTGGTGGTTGGCTACAGCCTGGCCTTTTCCGGAACCGCCGGCTTCATCGGCGACCTGAACAAGGTCTTCCTCGGCGCCGACCCGCGCGCCGCCCTGGTCGGCTCCCTGCCGGAGCCGGTGTTCTTCCTGTTCCAGACGACCTTTGCGATCATCACGCCGGCGCTGATCATCGGGGCGGTGGTCGAGCGGGCGCGGTTCGCCGCCGTGCTTCTGTTCTCCGGGCTCTGGCTGCTGGCGGTCTATGCGCCGGTGACCCACTGGATCTGGGGTGGCGGCTGGCTGGCGAAGCTCGGAATCATGGATTACGCCGGCGGCCTGGTGGTGCACGCCACGGCGGGTGTCTCGGCGCTGGTCTTCGCGCTCCGGGTCGGGCCACGCGAGGGCTTCCCGCGCGACCAGGCGCCGCCGCACAATCCTGGAATGACGATGATCGGCGCAGGCCTGCTGTGGGTCGGCTGGTTCGGCTTCAACGGCGGCAGCGCGCTGTCGGCCGGGGCCGACGCCGGCATGGCCATCGTGGCCACCCATGTCTCGGCCTGTGTCGCGGGCATCGTCTGGGGCGCTGTCGAATGGATCCGCTTTGGCCGCCCGAGCATGATCGGCGTGGTCACCGGCGTGGTGGCTGGCCTCGCCACCGTGACGCCGGCCTCAGGCTTCGTCGGTCCCGCGGGCGGGCTGGTGCTCGGCGCGGCCGGCAGCCTGGTCTGCTTCTACGCGGTCCACCTGGTGAAGGGACAGCTGAAGATCGACGATTCCCTGGACGTCTTCGCCGTTCACGGCGTGGGCGGCATCCTCGGCATCCTGCTGGTGTCGGTGCTGGCCAGTCCGGCGCTCGGCGGCGCGGGCTTCCCGGCCGAACACGGCATCGGCGAGCAGCTGGGCGTCCAGCTGCTGGGCCTGGCGGCGGTCGTGATCTGGTCCGGGGCGGTGAGTCTGGGCCTGCTTTGGGTCGTCAATCGCCTGGTCGGCCTGCGCGCCAGCGACATCGCCATCGAGGACGGTCTGGATCTGGCCGAGCACGGCGAGCGCGCCAGCCAGTCCTGACCGCCGGTCCTAGGTCGCGTAGGCGTAGGGCCCGCCCTTCGTCAGCGCGGCCTGGTAGGCCGGGCGGGCGTGGATCGCCTTCAGGAAGGCCGCCAGGCGCGGTCGGCCGTTCAGGGCGTCGGCGCGGTCGGCGGCGGCCTCGATCGGGAAGCTCATCATGATGTCGGCGGCGCTGAAGTCGTCGCCGGCGAACCAGGCCGACCTGCCGAGTTCCGCCTCCCAGTAGTCGAAGTGGCTCTCCAGCTGCGGATCGACGAAGCCCTTCAGCGCCGCGCCGGACACCGCGTTCACCAGCCAGCGGATCAGGCCCGGCGCGCGCTGGGGCAGGGCGCTGAAGACCAGCTTCAGCAACAGTGGCGGCATGGCCGAGCCCTCGGCGTAGTGCATCCAGTAGGTCCAGCGCAGGCGCTCTTCCGTTCCCGCCGCCGGGCGCAGCCGGCCGCCGGCGTAGGCCTCGCAGATCGCCTCGACGATGGCGCCCGTCTCGGCCAGGGTCGCCGGGCCATCAGTGATCACCGGCGACTTGCCCAGGGGATGGACCGCCGTCAGCTCCGGCGGGGCGAGCATGGTCTTCGCATCCCGCTCGTAGCGCTTGATCTCGTAGGGCAGTCCCAGTTCCTCGAGCAGCCAGAGCACGCGCTGCGATCGGGAATTGTTCAGATGGTGGACGGTCAGCATGGGCGGGCTCCGGGCATCCAGGGAAAGCTAGCGCCGCCTGCCCCGATGTCCACCCGCCCGGGTCAGCCCGCCATCGCCCGCCGCTGGTCGCGGACGCGGTCGTGCGGAGCCGCCGCCCGGTCGTCGCTGGCGGCGATGCGGAAGCGACCGACCATGCGCGCCAGTTCGGAGGCCTCGTTCTTGAGGGCCATGGTCGCGGCGGTGGACTGCTCGACCATGGCGGCGTTCTGCTGAACGACCTGGTCCATGTCGTTGACGGCGGTGTTGACCTCCGAAAGGCCCAGGGCCTGCTCCTGGGCCGAGGAAGCGATCTCGCTGACCAGCTGGTCGATGCGCACCACCTGCTGGACGATGCTGCCCAGCGCCGTTCCGGTACGGCCGACCAGGTCGACGCCCTGGCCGACGTTGGTGGCGGAGGCGGCGATCAGCGCCTTGATCTCCTTGGCGGCGTCGGCCGAGCGCTGGGCAAGCGCCCGCACCTCGGAGGCCACGACCGCGAACCCCTTGCCCGCGTCGCCGGCCCGCGCCGCCTCGACGCCGGCGTTGAGGGCCAGCAGGTTGGTCTGGAAGGCGATCTCGTCGATCACGCCGATGATCTGGCCGATCTCGCCGGCCGAGGTCTCGATGGCGCTCATGGCCCGCACGGCGTCCTGGACGACCGTGCCGGAGGTCTCTGCCTGCGACCGGGTCTGGGTGACCACCTCGCTGGCCTCTTTGGCCACGCCGGCGGTCTTGCGGACCGTGGCGGTGATCTCGTCGAGGGCGGCGGCGGTCTCCTCCAGGCTGGCGGCCTGGTGCTCGGTGCGCCGGGAGAGGTTGCTGGCCGCGTGGCTGATCTCGTCGGCGCCGTTGTCGATGCCGTCGGTGGTCGCCGAGATGGTCGACATGGCGTCGCGCAGGCGGCCGACCGCCTCGTTGAAGTCGACGCGCAGCTTGGCGTAGCGGCCGGTGAATTCCTCGTCGATGCGGGAGGTCAGGTCGCCCGCGGCCAGCCGCTCCAGCGCCAGGCCCAGGCTGTCGACCACACGGGTCTGCTCGGCCTCGACGGTGCGGCGTTCCTGATCGTGCGCCTGGCGGGTCTCGATCTGGGCCCGGTGGCCCTCTTCCACGGAGCGGGTGGCGGCCTCGGCGTCAGCCAGCGCCTTCTGCGTCGCCGCGTTGCGGCTGTCGAGGGTGCGGAACATGCGGTCCAGGTTGACTGCAATGCCGATCAGCACACCGGCCTCCAGCACCAGGATGACGGCATGGACGATCACCCGGCCCAGGCTCGCCGCGCCCGGGAAGACGGCGGCCGGCAGGGCGTAGCTGAGCAGCAGGTGGTGCACGGCGACCGTCGCGGCGGCGGCGACGATCGCCTTCCAGTCGCAGTAGACGGCCAGCAGAGCCAGGGCGGCGAAATAGGCCATGTGCATGTCGATCTGCCAGGGGTGCCCGGCGAAAGCCGCCACCAGGATCGACACCTGGGCCATCAGGGTCATGGCCACGGCGATGCGGAGCTGCGGGCCCTGGGGCAGGCTCCGCCAGGCCAGGGTCGCGCCGCCGGCAAGGGTCGCCCCGCCACCGGCGATGGCCAGCCAGTCGCCGCCGACGATCAGGCTGGCGAGGGTGGCGACGGCCGCGAACGCCCACAGGGCGCCGATCAGAAGGCTTGTGCCGGTTTTGCGTTGTTGCTCGAGATCCAGAAACACGATCAAGCCTCCAGGGTGACGGGGTCGGCGCACAGGCGGGCGGCGTCGCCCCCCAGCACCAGCAGGGCGCCGGACCGGCGCAGCCGCATGGCCAGCCCGAGGGGATCGCCATGAATGACAAGGATATTGCGGACGCCGCCGGCCGCGGCGATGTCGCCTGCCGAGGCCGCGGCGCCGGCGATCCGGGTCTCGGACCACCAGGGCGGATAGACGGCCGCCAGCAGGCGCTCGCCTTGACGGGGCCCGGCGCCGAGCCCAACCACGACGAATGTACTCAAAATGAGTATAACTGTTGGCCCGAGGAACCGCATTTTACTGTCATGCGGCGAAAGGGTTTAAACGAACGATAAACCACGCCGGATTTGGGTGGGGCGGTTTGTCGCGCGTTCCGGACCTGAGAGGCTTTGCGTGATCGCAGCGCCACCCTCCGTTCAGCAGCGGCGGTAGCCGGACTCCCGGGCGCCGGCGCGCATCACCGTGATCATCGCCACCAGCCGCTCGGCGGTGGGCACGATCTCGGCGGAGTCGCCGAACGGTTTGGGCTTGGAGAGGTAGCCGGCGGCCTTCTTCAGCTCACCGCAGGGGTCCTTCACGGTGATGGAGCCGCTGAACCCGTCCAGCGCCTTGCAGATCGACGCCTGGCCCTCTGCCGCCCAGGTCGGGACATAGCCGCCCACCTTCATCCGCTCGCCCATCAGGCCTGAACAGGCCGCGCGCTGTCGTTGAAGGATGTTGTCTCCGGTCGTGGTGGGATCGTTGGCGACCGCCATGATGGCGTTGGAGCGGGCCACCCAGATGGCCGCGGCCTCGGGCCTGGTCAGGGCCAGGGCCGGGGCGGGCGCAAGCGCGGCGGACGCGATGAAGGCGGCGGCGAGGATGCCGTTGAAACGTGACATGGACGGATGAATCCCTTGAAGGCGGTCGGGCCGCTTCAAGCAAGGCGGCGGGGGGAGGCGCAAGGGTCCGGCGGCATGATACCCCCCTTTTGGTGCAAGGATTTCGGGCATAGGCGGCGCGCGGACCGCCCGGGATTGACGGCCGGTCCGCGCGGGGCCACGCTGAACGCCTTATGAAGGCTTGAAGCGACATACGCGCCGCGGACAACCGCCGGCCAGCAGCCCCGCCCCGGTGATGCGCCGGGGCGCTTCCTTCATCGCTGCCCGCCCGACAGGGGCGTGACGGCGGACCTGAAAGACCCTCATGTCCAACCAGACCACCAACCTGTATGGCGAGATCGCCGCGGAGATCTACGACCTCGACAAGCCGGTCGGCGCCCTGGCCGACACCGCCTTCTATCTTGATCGCCTTGCCGGTGTGGCCGGGCCGATCCTGGAGCCCGCCTGCGGCTCGGGGCGGGCGCTGGTCCCGCTGGCCAGGGCCGGTCACGCCATGACCGGCTTCGATCCCAGCCCTCAGATGCTGGCCCGGTGCCAGGCGCGCTGCGACGCGCTGGGCCTGGTCGCCGACCTGTCGCCGCAGCGGTTCGAGGACTTTGCCTATGACCGGCGGTTCGCGGCCATCGTGCTGCCGGTCAGCTCGTTCACGCTGATCGACGACGCCGCCGTCGCGCTCGACGTGCTGCGGCGGTTCCATGACCATCTGGAGCCGGGCGGTTTGCTGATGATCGATCTCCAGCCGCTGTCGGCCCTGGCCCGCCCGATCACCGACCGCCGCAGCTGGACGGCTCCGAACGGCGATCTGCTGACCCTGGAGGGCCTCGGGACCGGGACCGACTGGCTGCGGCAGACGTTCGCCGCCCGTTACCGCTACGAGCGCTGGCGCGATCACCGGCTGGTGGAGACCCAGATCGACCCTATGGTCCAGCGCGCCTGGGGGGTGGCTGAGTTCGAGCTGGCCCTGCGCCAGTCGGGGTTCAGCGATGTGCGGGTCATCGGCGGCTACGACCGGTCACGCGGCCCCCGCGCCGGGGACCGGGTGCTGACGTTCGAAGCCGTGGCGTAGACGGTCTATTCGCCACCTTGATGTTCCGCGACCGGCTCCGCCAGCGAAGGCCCCGCCGGGTGGCGCTGCTCTGGACTCAAAGGTTTTTGGGCCTGATGTCTTCATATGATCTCATCTGAAGACATCAGGTTCTGGCGATTGTCGGGGATCGGCCTGCGGTGACCGGCCAGTTTGCTGATGGACCAGGCGATGACCAGGACAGCCAGGATGGCGGCGGCCGCGGCCCACAGGCCGCAGGCCACCTGTTTGCTCTGGCCTGCCCAGGCCGCCACCCCGGCCAGTGACAGCCAGGGCGCCATCAGGGCGAGGCCGAGTTGCCAGCTCCGGGACACGGGCGTCTCGCCTGGGCCGAAGCTCAGGCCTTCATAGTCATCCGGGGTTCCCTCGCCGGGTGCGGGATCGAACGCGTGCTTGCGGCGGTAGATCATCTCGAACAGGTCGCCGATGACCCGCTCGTGATCGAAGTAGGCGGCGTGGGAGGCGGCGGGATCGGGAAAATGGAAGCTTGCCACCTGGACGTTGTCGATCCTGGCGCGGCCTGCGTGCGCGCTGGCGGGGGAGTGCAGCGCCCCGCTGATGACGTCGCCCTCGTCCCAGTAGTTGACCCAGTGGATGCGGGGCGCGCCGTCGCGGTCGCAGAAAGGCGGCGTCCCGATGTCGCCGCGCAGGTTCTCGACTACGCGCTTGTAGCGGTGCGAGCGCGCCGAGTAGCTCTCGAAGAAGTACTCGATCTTGTCGATCGGGCTACCCATGGTCACGAAATGCTGCAGCTTCTCGAAGCGCACTGTCCTGGCCAGGTCGCCGGCGTGGGCGCGGTTACGTCGAGCCAGCGCCAGCAGGGCGTCATGGGCGACGCTGCAGCCCAGGCTGTGCGCCACCACTGTCACCCGCTCGCAGGCGCTGTCGGGACCCAGCACATGGCTGAGCACCGTGATCGCCTCGTCCAGGGTCGTCGCTCTGGCGACATGTTTGGCCTCGGTTTCCTCGTAGGTCGCCCAGGCCTCCACATCCCCGAGGTACCGGGTGAGGAAGCCAGTGATGCCGACCAGACCCAGGAGGGCGCCGATCAAGCCCAGCCCCGTCGCCAGGTCGGCCCTGGACGGCGCACCCCAAGCTGTGAGAAGGCCGGCCAGGGTCCTGAGATCGAGGACAGCCGTGAGAACCGCCAGCACGCTCAGCACCAGCGCGCCGCCCAGCAGAACCAGGGCCAGCGCCATGGTGGCCAGCACGACGATGTTGCCCAGTTCCTCCAGCCAGTAAGCGCGGCGCCAGGCCCTGGCGAGGGTCACCAGGCGCGCTTTCTCCCCAAGGTCGCTGGTCCTCGAGTCGATCAGCTGCACGAACTGGGCGAAGGAGCCCTCGGCATGGACGCGGCGCTGCTTCGGCCCCTCGAAGTCGTCGTAGAGCGCCATCAGGGCGGCATACTCGGCGCGGGTGATGGCCGACACACCCGGGCGGCGGCGCTCGAACTGCGAGACCAGCGTCGCCCGCCGCAGGCGCTGGCGCTCGCGCCAGGGCGCGGTCATGGTCTTCCAGGGCCGCAGCGGCTGGCGGAACAACCATCGGGCCACGCTTGCGGCGGAACTGGTGCGGGCCATCACCGGCGCCCAGTAGGCCTCATAGAAGCGCACCATCGTCGGCGACTTGGTGGACCCGTCGCTGTAGCGGGTCTCGATGTAGCCGATGGTGTCGGTGCGCCCGGGCAGCAGGGGTTCGACCTGGGCCTCGATGTCTGTGAGCTTGCCGACCGAGGAGGGGCCGCCCTGGCGACCGTTGACGTAGTGGTCCAGGCTGTCGACCAGCCGACTTGTCTCCTCGTATCGCCGCTGCGAGCCCATGCCGTGGACGTAGACCACGCTGGTGTGGGGTGCGGGCGTGGAGTCCGCCGTCGCGGCGACCTTGGCCCCCTTGTCGCCGTCTCCCGCAGTTTCAACGTCATCCGACATGCCAGCCTCCTGTTCGTCGACAGGATAGGCCCGCAATCTTAGATTGCAAACCGCTGTTATTCGGTTTTCCGGAGACTAATCACCCCGTTCGTCGAGCCTCAGTAACTCTGCAGCGCCCGCACCTCCAGCGCCTCCAGGGGCGCGGTGCTGATGGCCTGGGCCGCCGCCAGGGCGCCGGCCGAGGTGGTGTAGTAGGGGATCTTCATCATCAGCGCCGTGCGGCGGATCGCGAAGCTGTCGCTCAGCGACTGCTTGCCCTCGGTGGTGTTGAAGACCAGCTGGACCTCGCCGTTCTTCATGGCGTCGACGATGTGCGGGCGGCCCTCCAGGACCTTGCGCACGAGCTCGGTCTCCACCCCCTGCTCGCGCAGCCAGGCGCCGGTGCCGGCGGTGGTCAGCACGCGGAAGCCCGCCGCCTGCAGCAGGCGGACCGGTTCGAGGATCCAGACCTTGTCGCTGTCCTTGACCGAGACGAAGGCCGTGCCGGCGGTGGGCAGGGTGACACCGCCGCCCAGCTGGCTCTTGGCGAAGGCGCGGGCGAAGGCGGGGGCCATGCTGGTCTCGCCGTCGCGCTTCCAGTCCAGGCCCATGACCTCGCCGGTCGAGCGCATCTCCGGGCCCAGCACCGTGTCGACCCCTGCGAAGCGGGCGAACGGGAAGACCGCCTCCTTCACCGCGATGTGGTCGTAGGGCCGGTCGACCAGGCCGAAGCTGGCCAGGGACTCGCCGGCCATGATCCGGGCGGCGATGGCGGCCACCGGCCGGCCGATGGTCTTGGCCACGAAGGGCACCGTGCGCGAGGCGCGGGGGTTCACTTCCAATACATAGATGCGCGGGGCGTCAGAGTGCGGCTCCTCGATGGCGAACTGAACGTTCATCAGGCCCCGGACGTTCAGGGCCAGGGCCATGGCGACGGTCTGGCGCTTGAGTTCCTCGATGATCTCGGGGCGCAGCGAGAAGGGCGGCATCGAGCAGGCGCTGTCGCCGCTGTGCACACCGGCTTCCTCGATATGCTCCAGCACGCCGGCGACGAAGACGTCGGTCCCGTCGCAGAGGGCGTCGATGTCCACCTCGGTGGCGCGGCTCAGGTACTGGTCGATCAGGATCGGCGCGTCGCCGCTGACCTCGACGGCGGTGCGGACGTAGCGCTCCAGCTGCTCGTCGTCGCGGATGATCTCCATGCCGCGGCCGCCCAGCACGTAGGAGGGACGGATGACGATCGGGTAGCCGACCTGCGCGGCGGCGGTGAAGCATTCGGCGGCGCTGCGGGCCAGGGCGTTGACCGGCTGGGCGATGTCCAGGCGGTGAAGCAGCTGCTGGAAGCGTTCGCGGTCCTCGGCCAGGTCGATGGAGTCGACGCTGGTGCCCAGGATCGGGATGCCGGCCTGCTCCAGCGGGTGGGCCAGCTTCAGCGGCGTCTGGCCGCCGAACTGGACGATGACCCCGGCCAGGGTCCCGTTCTTCTGCTCGACGTGGATCAGCTCCAGCACGTCCTCGGCCGTCAGCGGCTCGAAGTAGAGGCGGTCGGAGGTGTCGTAGTCTGTCGAGACGGTCTCGGGGTTGCAGTTGACCATGATCGACTCGATGCCGACGGCGTCGAGCGCGAAGGCCGCGTGGCAGCAGCAGTAGTCGAACTCGATGCCCTGGCCGATCCGGTTGGGACCGCCGCCCAGGATGATCGCCTTGCGGCGATTGCTCGGCTCGGACTCGCAGTCCGCCGCCTGGCCGAGCGCCCCGGTCTCGTAGGTCGAGTACATGTAGGGCGTGGTGGCGGCGAACTCGCCGGCGCAGGTGTCGATGCGCTTGAACACCGGGCGGACGTCCAGGGCCTGGCGGGCGGCGCGGACGCCGACCTCGCTGCCGCTGACCAGCTTCGCCAGCCGGGCGTCGGAGAAGCCCATGGCCTTGAGGCGACGCATGGCGGCGGCGTCGGCGGGCAGGCCGGCGACGCGGACACGGCCTTCCTCGCGCACGAGGTCGGCGATCTGGCGCAGGAACCAGGGTTCATAGGAGCAGGCGCCGTTGATCTCCTCAACCGTCAGGCCGTGGCGGAAGGCCTGGGCGATGACGCGCAGGCGGTCCGGGGTCGGCATGGCCAGGGCGCGCAGCACGGCGGCGTGGGCGGTGTCCGGGTCCTCGGCGCCCTCGATCTCGATCTCGTCCAGGCCCGTCAGGCCGGTCTCCAGCCCGCGCAGGGCCTTCTGCAGGCTTTCGGCGAAGGTGCGGCCGATGGCCATGACCTCGCCCACCGACTTCATCGAGGTGGTCAGGTGCGGTTCGCTGCCCGGGTACTTCTCGAAGGCGAAGCGGGGGATCTTGGTGACGACATAGTCGATGCTCGGCTCGAAGCTGGCCGGCATGGCGCCGCCGGTGATGTCGTTGGCCAGTTCGTCGAGGGTGTAGCCGACGGCCAGGCGGGCGGCGACCTTGGCGATGGGGAAGCCCGTGGCCTTCGACGCAAGGGCCGAGGAGCGCGACACGCGCGGGTTCATCTCGATGACGACCATGCGGCCGTCGGCCGGGTTGATCGCCCACTGGACGTTGGAGCCGCCGGTCTCGACCCCGATCTCGCGCAGCACGTCGATGCTGCCCTTGCGCATGCGCTGGTATTCCTTGTCGGTCAGCGTCAGGGCCGGGGCGACGGTGATGCTGTCGCCGGTATGGACGCCCATCGGGTCGATGTTCTCGATGGAGCAGACGATGATGCAGTTGTCCGCCTTGTCGCGGACAACCTCCATCTCGAACTCCTTCCAGCCGAGCACGCTTTCCTCGATCAGCACCTCGGTGGTCGGCGACAGGTCGAGGCCGCGAAGCACGATCTCCTCGAACTCCTCGCGGTTGTAGGCGATGCCGCCGCCGGTGCCGGCCAGGGTGAAGCTGGGGCGGACGATGGCCGGCAGGCCAACGAACTCCAGGCCCTCCAGGGCCTCTTCAAGGGTGTGGGCGGCCTTGGACTTGGGGCTCTCGAGGCCCAGCTTGTCCATGGCGTCGCGGAATTTCTGGCGGTCCTCGGCCTTGTCGATGACGTCGGCCTTCGCGCCGATCATCTCGACGCCGTACTTTTCGAGCGTGCCGTTGGCTTCCAGCGCCAGGGCGGTGTTCAGCGCCGTCTGGCCGCCCATGGTCGGCAGCAGGGCGTCGGGCCGCTCCTTGGCGATGATCCTGGCGACGATCTCCGGGGTGATCGGCTCGATGTAGGTCGCGTCCGCCACGTCCGGGTCGGTCATGATGGTGGCGGGGTTCGAATTGACCAGGATGATCCGGTAGCCCTCGGCCCGCAGCGCCTTGCAGGCCTGGACGCCGGAGTAGTCGAATTCACAAGCCTGCCCGATGACGATGGGCCCGGCGCCGATGATCAGGATCGAGGAGATATCGGTGCGTTTTGGCATGGTCTTTTCGCGCGCAAAGGCGGTCGCGCAGGAACTGCGCGCCCGGGTCGGACAAACATCAGGTTAAGCGGGTCGTTTAGAGGCGGAGTCGGGTCGGGGCAACCCCTATCCCCCTCCTTGCGACCGAGAGTGTTCGTGGTCAGCCGCGAGGCGCGCCCGCGCGGCCGGGTTCGCTTCGCTTGACTCAATGTTATGTTTAAATAACACCATGTCGAACGTTACGAACACGAAGGGGGCGGGCCATGCCGCACAAAGAGAAGATCGCCTGGATGACGCTGTTGTGGATCGCGGTGACCTACGGGCCCTATTTCGTCCTTGTGGCGATGTCCCCGCCGCCGCCGGGCGTCATGCCGAATCTGCCGCAGCTATGGCTGCAGGCGCTGGCGGCGGGCGGCAACGGGGTGCTGCACATCCTGGGCCGCATAGGCCTGCGGATCGCGGCGCCGGACGACGCCCGCGCGCCGGCCGACGAGCGTGATCGCGACATCGAGCGCCGCTCCATCGTGGTGGCCTACTACGTGATGATGGCCGGCATGATCCTGGTCGGGATGGTGATGCCGTTCACGACCAGCGGCTGGCAGATCGTCAACGCCGGCCTGCTGGCGATCGTGCTGGCCGAGATCACCCAGAACGGCCTGGCGGCCTGGAGCTATCGCCGGAGCGCGGCATGAGCGGCGGGACGATCAGCAACCAGATCCGCACCCTGCGCTTCTTGGCGGGCGAGATGTCGCAGGCGGAGCTGGGCCAGAAGATCGGCGTCACCCGCCAGACCATCGCCGCCATCGAGGCCGGCAAGTACTCCCCGACCCTCGAAGCCGCCTTCCGCATCGCCGAGGTGTTCGGCAAGCCGCTGGACGAGGTGTTCCAGTGGCGGAGCGGCGGTTAGGGCGTCAGGACCCCGGCTTGGCCGGCGCGTGTCACGCTTCGCCGGCCAGCGCCCGGTCAAGGCCCAGGCGGAAAAGGCGCCGCATATTGTCGGCCTTGAAGTTCAGGCCCGGGGCCTCGACCTCGTCCGGGATCTCGCTGATAAGCACGGTCAGGCCGTTGCGATCAGCGAAGCCGACGGTGGCGGCCAGATAGGTCCGGGTCGAGGCCTTGCTCATTGCGTCCCAGGACCGGGCCATGATCCCGAACAGGCTGCCGCGGGTGACGCCGAAGCTCGGGCCGACCTGTCCGTTGATCAGGATGTAGAGCGCGCCCCGGTGCACGCCGCCACCGGGATCGGTCCACAGCAGCATCGACTCCGGCACGGTGAAGAAGGGCGTCATCACCCCCCCGTCGGCGTGCATCTCTGAGAAGCGCCCGTCCGACCCGCCACCCCCGATCATCACCGGCGGGAACACCCCCGGGATGCTGGAGGAGGCGACGAGGATGTCCTGGAACAGTTTGACGTCATCGGCATCGCCCCGGGTGGCGATCGCGCCCATGTCCCAGACGGTCGTATCCTGACTGTCCAGGTTGGTGGTGGCGACCAGCAGCCGGCGGCCAGTGGCGTGCTGCACGGCGATGGCCTGGAGCATGGCGCCGTCGACATAGGCCTCGACCAGCCTGCGGATGGGGGCGGCGCTGAAGAGCGACGGGCCACGAAGCGGCGCAAGGGCCCCGAAGCTGACCAGCCCGTCGATATCGCCACCGGTGAAGGCGGCCTCCATCCGGGCATCCCAGTCCGCCCCCAGAAAGGCGAACGGCGCGGTCAGGGCTCCGGTGCTCACGCCGGTGACGACGTCGAAGCGCGGCCGCTTGCCGGCCCGGGTCCAGCCGGCCAGGACGCCGGCGCCATAGGCCCCGTTGGCGCCGCCGCCCGACAGGGCCAGAACGGTGAAGTCGCCCTTGTCGGCCGCGATCCGCGCCCGGATCGGCCCGGACGTCGTCATCGCGGCGTCGGTGTCGCTGGCCGCGAACCGCACGTCGGTCAGCGCCGTCGGCGCGGCGACCCTGGGGGCGGCGGGGTCAAACCCGTATCGCGGCAATGTCCCACAGGCCCCCAGCAGCAGAAGGGCAAGCAGAGCGGCTGGGCGGCCGGGGAAAAGCGTCACCCCGGCACCCTAGCCGACATTCATGTCGTTTGCGCGTGATCCCGGGAGGCGACGGCGGACAGGCCCTGTCGCGCGCAACGAATACCGCCCACGGGGTCGGCAAGGACAGCAGATGGGCGTTGTCGCAAATTTGCGCGAGGTCTACGACTTCCGGTCAACACCACAGGGGAGGATGTCATGCGTATCGTTCTGGCCGCCGCGGCGGCGCTTCTGCTTTCGGCCACGGCCGCCTTCGCCGGCGGAGAGGAGATCATGGCCTCGCGGATCGGCAACACCACCGTCACCACCGACGCCAGCGGCATGTCCTCGAAGATCTACTACGAGGCCGACCACACCTTCTCCGGCTCGGCCAACGACCAGGAACTGGCCGGGACCTGGGCTCTGAAGGGCTCGCAGGTCTGCCTGACCTTCACCAGCGCCCCGCCCCCGGGCTACCCGGCGACGATCTGCACGCCGGTGTCCGCCCACACTGTCGGCGACAGCTGGACCAGCGGGCCGTTCACGGTCCAGCTGCTGGAGGGCCGGCAGTAGGCGCACTCGCCTGTCATCCCGGCCGGAGCGCGTAGCGCGGAGAGCCGGGACCCAGAGGCGGCGCACGGCATCGGCTGAGTCCCGGGTCGCCTTCGGCGCTCGGGATGACAGCCGCGAAGCCTACCCCTTCGCCCTGTCCATCAGGCCGGCGAAGCGCTCGAAGATGTAGAGGCTGTCGGTCGGGCCGGGCGAGGCTTCCGGGTGGTGCTGGACGCTGAACACGGGCTTTCCCGCCAGCTCCAGTCCGGCGTTGGTGCCGTCGAACAGGCTGACGTGGGTTTCCCGCACCGGCTCGGGCAGCGAGGCGCGGTCTACGGTGAAGCCGTGGTTCATCGACACGATCTCGACCTTGCCGGTGGTCAGGTCCTTCACCGGATGGTTCGCGCCGTGGTGGCCCTGGTCCATCTTCACCGTCTTCGCCCCGAGGGCGAGGGCCAGCATCTGATGGCCCAGGCAGATGCCGAACACCGGCACGCCACTGTCGACCAGCTTGCGAATCTCGGGCACCGAGTACTCACCCGTCGCGGCCGGGTCGCCCGGACCGTTCGACAGCAGTACCCCGTCCGGCTTGCGGGCCAGGATGTCCTCGGCCTTCGTATCGGCCGGAACCACGGTGGCGCGGGCCCCGATCGAGGCCAGGGAGCGCAGGATGTTGCGCTTGACGCCGTAGTCGATGACCACGACCTCGTACTTCGGGGTCTCGAGCTTGCCGTAGCCCTCGTTCCATTCCCAAAGCTGCTCGTCCCAGACGAAAGTCTGCCGGGTGGTGGCGTCTTTCGCGAGGTCCAGACCGACAAGGCCCGCCCAGCTCCTGGCCTTGGCGACGAGAGCTTCGAGGTCGAAGTCTCCGGTCGGACTGTGGGCGATGACAGCGTGCGGCATGCCCTTTTCGCGGATCACCCGGGTCAGGGCGCGGGTGTCGACCCCGGCCAGGCCGATGACGCCTCGCCGCTCCATCCAGGTGTTGAGCGGGCTGTCGGAGCGGTAGTTGGCCGGATCGGTCGGGGCGTCGCGGAAGATGGCGCCCCTCGCGGAGGTCTCCGACCCGCCGCTGATCTGCTCCAGATCCTCGGCGTTGGTTCCGACATTGCCGATGTGGGGGAAGGTGAAGGCGACGATCTGCGCCATGTAGGACGGGTCGGTCAGGATCTCCTGATACCCGGTCATGGCGGTGTTGAAACACACCTCGCCGACCGCCTCGCCGACCGCCCCGACTCCGATGCCCTGCAGCACCGTGCCGTCGGCGAGCGCGAGAACGCCCGTGGCGCCAGGGTGAACCTTGCTCGCCATTGATGTGCTCCTGACCTGCTGGACAAACGGGCGCGTTGGTAGTGAGTCGGCTCGTCAGGGTCAAACGTTTATCGGACCGGAAGGGATCACGACATGCTGGCGTTGCGCCCCAACTGCGAATGTTGCGACCTCGACCTGGCGCCCGACGCGGCCGGCGCGATGATCTGCACCTTCGAATGCACCTTCTGCGAGGCCTGCGCGGAGGCGCGGTTCGGCGGCGTCTGCCCCAACTGCGGCGGCGGTCTGGTGGCGCGGCCCGCGCGGCCGACGGCGCTGCTGGCGAAGTTCCCGGCGAGCGCGGAGCGGGTGATGAAGGGGCATGGGGCGTGTGTATCAGGCCACACTGCATAGTTGCCACTTGATGTGTATTGGTGCACACAAGTGAACAGCCGCGAGGTGATCCGACGCCTGGAGGCGGATGGCTGGTTCGAAGTCGCCCAGCGCGGCTAGCACAAGCAGTTCCGTCATCCGGACAGGTCCGGCCGGGTGACGGTTCCGCATCCGGGCCGGGATATTCCGATCGGAACGCTTCGCAGCATCGAGCGCCAGTCCGGCGTCAGCTTCAGGTGACTTCCATGCGCGCCTACATCGCCCTGATCCACAAGGAGGCCAACAGCGACTACGGCGTCAGCTTCCCCGACCTGCCTGGCTGCGTATCGGCGGGCGTAACGCTGGACGAGGCCCGCGCCATGGCGGAGGAGGCTTTGGCCCTGCACATCGAGGGCATGGCCGAGGATGGCGACGCCATCCCGGAGCCGTCCTCGATGGAAGAGGTGATGGCTGACCGCGAGAACCGCGATGCGGTGGCGATTCTCGTACCGGCCCCGGTCCAGACGTTCAGATCCGTCCGTGTGAACATCACCCTGCCCGAAGACACTCTGCGCGCGATCGACGCCTATGCCGAGGCGGCGGGCTTCACGCGGTCGGGTTTCCTGGCTCGCGCGGCGAGACAGGCGATGGGCGACAATGCGGCTTAGGTGCAGTCGGGGACATGTACCGTTTTCGGTACGTGTCCCCATCAGCTTTAGGCGGCGGGGGACACGTACTGAAGTGCATGTCCCCTAAGCATCGCACGGCTTCACTTCCCTCACTTCCCTCGCTAATCCCCGGCCATGAACATCACCACGGTCGGCCTCGATGCCGATGACACCCTCTGGCACAACGAGACGATCTTCCGCCTGACCCACAAGCGGTTCGTCGAACTGCTCGCGCCCTACGCCGACGAGGCGATGCTGGAGGCGAGGCTGGCCGAGACCGAGAAGCGCAATCTGCGGCTCTACGGCTACGGGGTGAAGGGCTTCACCCTGTCGATGATCGAGACGGCGATGGAGCTGACGCAGGACAAGGTGTCCATCGGCGTCATCAAGCAGATCCTCGCAGCCGGCCGCGAGATGCTGACCGAGCCGGTCGAGCCGCTGCCCGGCGTGGACCTGGCCCTGCACCAGCTGTCGGAGCGCTACCGCCTGGTGCTGATCACCAAGGGCGACCTGCTGCACCAGGAACAGAAGCTGGCGGCCAGCGGTCTGGGCGACCTGTTCGCCGCCGTCGAGATCGTCAGCGAGAAGGACGCCGACACCTACCGCCGGGTCTTCGCCCGCCACGGGACCGGACCGCAGCAGGCGGTGATGGCCGGCAACTCGATGCGCTCCGACATCCTGCCGGCGCTCGAGGCCGGCGCCTGGGGCGCGCTGATCCCCTATCCACTGGTCTGGGCTCACGAGGCGGCCGAGGCGCCGGAAGCCCACGACCGCTACGTCGAGCTCGGCTCGATCAGTGAGCTGCCCGCGTGGGTCGCAAGTTTGCCCTGATTGCATTGCGTCCTTCGCGACGCGGCTTCGCCGCGCCTCAGGATGACGAAGGGGAGCGGCCTGCACTAAGGTTCGTCATGGTGAGGATCGAGCCCTCGGGCGAGTGTCGCGAACCACGCAGGGAGTCTCCGCCGTGAATCTTCGTCCTTTCCTCGCCCTGGCCGCCAGCTTCCTGCTGCTCTCCTGCACCGCCATGCCGGAGTTGCCCACACTGCCCGGACAGGCGGCGAAGGGCGCGCCGTTCGACATCGTCATCCGCAACGGCCTGATCCACGACGGGGCCGGCGGCGCGCCTTACAGGGGCGAGGTGGCCATCCGCGGCGACCGGATCGTGGCCATGGGCGCGAAGGTGAAGGGCCCGCGGCTGACGGAGATCGACGCGAAGGGCCAGGCCGTGGCGCCCGGTTTCATCAACATGCTCAGCTGGGCCACTGACAGCCTGATCGCCGATGGCCGCGGCCTGTCTGACCTGAAGCAGGGTGTGACGCTGGAGGTGATGGGCGAGGGCTCCTCGATGGGTCCCTGGAATCCGGAGATGAAGCGGCTGGAGCGCCAGCGGCAGGGCGACATCAGGTACGACATCGCCTGGACGACGCTAGGCGAATACCTGGCCTATCTCGAGAAGGAAGGGATCAGCCCCAACGTCGCCTCCTTCGTAGGGGCCGAGACCGTCCGCACCAACGTGCTGGGCGAGGGCGACGACCAGCCGGGCGAGGCCCAGCTGCAGCGCATGCGGGGCCTGGTCGTCCAGGCCATGGAGGAGGGGGCGCTCGGCGTCGGCTCCTCGCTGATCTACGCGCCGGGCAGCTATGCCGAGACGCGCGAGCTCACCGCCCTGGCGACCGAGGCCGGCCGCTGCGGCGGCATCTACATCAGCCACATGCGCAGCGAGGGCAACCGGCTGCTGGAGGCTATCGACGAGCTGATCGACATCTCCCGCCGGTCCGGCGCGCCGGCCGAGATCTGGCACCTGAAGGCGGCCGGCCGGCAGAACTGGGGCAAGCTCGACGCCGCCATCGCCAGGATCGAGGCGGCGCGGGCCAGCGGCCTGCGCATCACCGCCAACATGTACACCTATACCGCCGGTTCGACGGGCCTCGACGCCGCAATGCCGCCCTGGGTCCAGGCCGGCGGCCGCGAGGCCTGGATCAAGCGGCTGAAGGATCCGCAGATCCGCCGCGAGGTGATCGCCGAGATGCGCACCGACAGCCCGGTGTTCGAGAACCTCTACCGCTTCGCCGGGGCAGAGGGGACGCTGCTGGTCGGCTTCCAGAACCCGAAGCTCAAGCCCCTGACCGGCAAGACCCTGGCCCAGGTCGCCGCCGAGCGGAAGGTCAGCCCCGAGGACGCGGCCATCGACCTGGTCATCGAGGACGGCAGCCGGGTGCAGGTGGTCTACTTCCTGATGAGCGAGGACAACATCCGCAGGCAGGTCGCCCTGCCGTGGATGAGCTTCGGCTCCGACGCCGGCGCCCAGGCGCCCGAGGGCGTGTTCCTGCAGTCCAGCACCCATCCCCGCGCCTACGGCAACTTCGCCCGGCTGCTCGGCAAGTATGTGCGCGAGGAGAAGGTCGTCACCCTGCCCGAAGCCATCCGTCGGATGACCAGCCTGCCGGCCGATAACCTGGGCCTGCGCGAGCGCGGGACGTTGAAGCCCGGCTACTACGCCGACGTGGTGATTTTCGACCCGGCCAGCGTCAGCGACCCGGCCACCTACCAGAGCCCAAAGCAGTTCGCGACCGGGGTCAGCTGGGTGCTGGTCAACGGCGGCGTGGCCCTCAAGAACGGCCAGCCGACCGGGCTGGCGACAGGGCGCTTCGTGCGCGGCCGTGCCTGGAAAGGCTGGCCGGACGGCGGCTGCCGGGCGAGCGCCAAGGACTGGGGCTGGTAGGACGTGCGAGGGGACAGTTAAAGGTGTCCCAAGGGACATCTTAAACCGTCCCCGACCTCATCCGCCGCGCCAGCAGCACCAGGCCGTACAGCGGGACGGTCGCTGCGATGGTCCACAGGGTCGGCGGCAGCATCGACGGGTCCGAAAGGGCGATGACGGCGACCGAGAAGGCCGCCGCGCCGAGTCCGAGCACTCGCAGCATCCAGCGCCTGGCGCCGTCCTCCACCGCCTGCGCGATCCGGATCAGCGCCAGCGAACACAGGGCATAGGCCACCATCGAGAAGTTGACGGTGATGTTGATCAGCACGCCGAACTGCTTGCCCAGCGTCGGCGAGACGCTGGCCAGCAGGACGCCCGACATCAGGATCGCCGCCAGCAGCAGGTCGCGAACCGGCGCGCGAGTGGCGTCGCCCTGCGACAGCAGGTTCGGCAGGTAACCCGCCGCCGCGCCGCTGCGCGAGACCTCGGCGGTGACCAGCATCCAGCCGCCGACCGTGCCCAGGGTCTTCAGCAGGGCGCAGACCGCGATCACGCTGGCCGCGGTCGGTCCCCACAGGAGGGCGATCGCGTCGGCGAACGGCGCGGTGGACTTCGCCAGGACGTCGGTCGGGATGGAGCCCAGCAGCGCGACCGAGGCGGCGATGTAGATCACGGCGGCGAGCGCCACGCCGCCCAGCGAGGCCCGCGCGACGTTCTTCTCGGGATCACGGACCACGGCGGCCGCGAAGCTGGCGCTCTCGATGCCGAGGAAGGCCCAGAAGATCGGCGCCAGTGACTGCCCGACGGCGACGGACAGGGGCTTGCCGCTGACGTTCCAGCCGGCCGCGAAGGTGGCGTCGTCGAAGGCCAGCAGCCCCAGCACGGTCGCCACCACGATCGGCGCCAGCCCGATCAGTAGAGTCAGGCCGCTCAGCCGGGTGATCAGCTTCGCGCCGAAGATGTTCGCCAGGGTCAGCAGCCAGACAATGGCGACTGTCGTCCAGGCGCCGGCGACCGGCTCGGCCAGAGCGGGAAGGAAGTAGGCAAGGTAGCCGGTCGCCGCCAGCGCCACCGCCGGCACCCCGATCCAGCAGGCCAGCAGATAGAGCCACCAGTTGGCGAAGCCGAAGAAGGGATGCAGGCCCCGCGCCGGATAGTCGACGATGGCGTCCTGTGTCGGCCGGATCGTCGCCAGCGCCGCGAAGACCCCGGCCAGCGCCAGGGCTCCCGCCGAGGTGATGATCCAGGACATGATCGTCGAGGAGCCCGTCGCGGCCAGCGAGGCCGGCAGCATGAAGACTCCCGACCCGATCATGTTGCCGGCCACCAGCACCGTCGCCGCCAGCGGGCCCACGCCACGTTCGTTGCTCAACCGCCCGCCCCCGCGTTCGGATAACATTGGGCGGCGGATTTGCAGGTGGAGTCAACGCGTCGCCGGGACATGCACTTCAATGCCTGTCCCGTCCGCTCGGGGCAGTGACGCCTTGCGTCCTTCGACACGCCGCTTCGCGGCTGCTCAGGATGACTGAGAAAGAAGGCTGCCCACCTTAGTTATGCGGAGCAGCGCCGCTGGCGCGTGTCGAAGCACGCAAGGCGCCTACCCCAGCGCCGCCGCCACCCGGTTCTGGAACCAGCCCACCCCGACCTCGTGCCGGGGCGACAGCACGCCCTGGTCGTAGACCCCGGCGTCGAGGTTCTTCTGCACGGCCTCGCAGATGACCTTGTCCTCGCGCGTCAGCGCATCGGAGGCGGCCAGCACCGCGTCCATGTCGGCGGTCGCCGGGTCGTAGAAGTAGAGGTAGTCCAGCCGCGTGCGACCGTGGCCGACCGGCTGCATATGCTCGACCATCAGGCCGTAGCGATAGACGTTGAAGGCCAGGTTCGGCCACAGCCATGCCCAGAGGCCGTCGTTGACGCCGCTGGCGGTCGGGACCTCGTGCACCGCCACGGCGCCGTCCATGCGGACGTTGTACGAGGCCGTATCGACCTCGGCGGCCAGGCCCGGATGGACTACGTCGATGTGGTAGCCCTCCAGGTAGTTCTCGACATAGGCCTTCCAGTTGCAGGCCAGGTCATGGCTTCGGCGCAATGTCGCCGGACCGACCGTCACGCCGCGTTCGTCCATCAGCCGGCCGAGCGGCGCGACGAGGTCCTCCAGAGGCCCGGCCTGACCGTCGATGTTGACGAACACGAAGCCGCGCCAGACCTCCAGCCGAACCGGATGCAGGCCGAAGTCGCGCGGGTCAAAGCCCTCCGCGGCGCCGAAGTCGACCGCGCTGCGCAGCCGGCCGTCCAGCGCATAGCGCCAGCCGTGGTAGCGGCAGGTCAGTTCTCCGCCGCAGTTCCCCGCCCCGTCGCCGACCAGCGGACCGGCCCGATGGCGGCAGACGTTGTGGAAGCCGCGCAGCACGCCGTCCTTGCCGCGCACCGCCAGCACAGGCCAGCCGGCGACATCACCGGCCAGGTAGTCGCCTTCGCCGGCCGCTTCGCGCTCATGGCCGAGGAACTGCCAACCCGCCGCGAACACGCCCTGGCGCTCGCGCTGGAACACGGCGGGGTCGCGATAGAGGGCGGCGGGGAGGGTCAGCTGCATGGACGGGAGTTGGGGGATCAACCCGCCGAACGTCAATCCTCCCCCGTCATCCTCGCCGGTGTGGCGAGGGCCGCCGCCCAGGGCAAGGACGGCCTGTCCAGCCTGCTCGCCCAGGACGCGGTGCTGATCTCCGACGCCGATGGCCTGCTGAGCGCGATCTACATCATCCGCAATCCGGACAAGCTAGGGCATGTGAGGGGGTGAGGCCATGCGTGGTTCGCGACGCTCGCCCAAGAGCTCGCTCCTCACCATGACGAGCTTTATGCAACCCATCCTCCTTCGTCATCCTGAGGAGCCGCGAAGCGGCGTCGCGAAGGACGCACGGCGGGTGAGCCGTCGCCTTCGCTCCCTTGCCGCGCTATGACACCCCATGCGCTTCGACGACCGCTTCCTGGAGGAGATCAAGTCGCGCGTCCGGCTGTCGGACGTGATCGGCAAGACCGTGAAGCTCAAGCGCCAGGGCCGCGAGTTCGTCGGTCTGTCGCCGTTCACCAAGGAGCGGTCGCCCAGCTTCTTCGTCAACGACGACAAGGGCTTCTTCCACGACTTCTCCAGCGGCAAGCATGGCGACCTGATCAGCTTCCTGCAGGAGACCGAGCGGCTGACCTTCATGGAGGCGGTCGAGCGGCTGGCCAATGAAGCCGGGATGCCGATGCCGGCGCCCGACCCCCAGGCCGCCGAGCAGGAGAAGAAGCGCCAGGGCCTGGCCGACTGGGTCGAGCTGGCCGCGCAGTGGTTCGAGGGCGAGCTGCACCGGCCGTCCGGCAAGGCGGCGAGGGACTATCTGCTGCGTCGGGGTCTGCCGGAGACCGAGTGGAAGCGGTTCCGCATCGGCTTCTCGCCGGCGTCGCGGACGGCGTTGAAGGACTATCTCATCGCCAAGGGCGCGCGGCCGGCCGAGCTGATCGACGCCGGCCTGCTGATCGCGCCGGAGGAGGGCGGGGCCGCCCCCTACGACCGCTTCCGCGACCGCATCATCTTCCCGATCGCCGACGCGCGGGGGCGGACCGTCAGCTTCGGCGGCCGGGCCATGGATCCGGAGGCCCGCGCCAAGTACCTGAACGGTCCCGAGACCAGCCTGTTCTCCAAGGGCCGGCTGCTCTACGGCCTGCCCGAGGCGCGCAAGCTGCTGCATGCCGGGGGCGACGACACGGCCCTGGTCGTGGTCGAGGGCTATATGGACGCCATCGCCTGCCAGCGCGCCGGCATCGCCGCCGTCGCCCCGCTGGGCACCGCCCTGACCGAGGACCAGATGGAGGTCCTGTGGCGCCTGCACCCGGAACCGACCCTGTGTTTCGACGGCGACGGGGCGGGCATGCGCGCCGCCAGCCGCGCCATTGATCGCGCCCTGCCGCTGCTCAAGCCCGGCAAGAGCTTCCGGTTCGCCATCGTCACCGGCGGCAAGGACCCCGACGACGTGCTGCGCGAGCAGGGACCGGGCGCGCTCAAGGCGCAACTGGCCGAGACGACCCCCTTCGTCGACGCCCTGTTCGTGCGCGAACGGGACCAGGAGCCGTTGGAGACGCCGGAGCGCAGGGCGGGCCTCAAGGCGCGCCTGCGCGAGCGGGCGGCCAGCATCGCCGACAAGGACCTGGCCCAGGCCTATCGCGAGGAGATGCTGTCGCGGCTCGACACACTGTTCGCCCGGCCAGCCGCCGGCGGTCAGGGCGCACCCCGTGCGCCGTTCACGCCCCGGGCACGCGGCCGTCGCGGCGAGGTGCTGCAGTTCGACGCCTTCCCCACGCCCGAGGGCAAGGCCGCGGCGCGCAAGCTGGCCGTCTCGCTCGATCCCATGGCCGCCGCCCTGGCCAGGGCGGCGCTGGAGGACCCCCACCGGCTCGACGAGCATTTCGAACAGCTGGAGCGATCCGGGTTCGGCGATCCGGCTCTGTCGGAATTGGCGAGGGAGTTCATTCGGTTGCGACTTGACGCCGATCACCTTGACTCTGCGTCTCTCGCACGCCATCTGCGGGAACGTGGATTTGCCGGGCTGCTGACTGACATCGACCGGGCCGCTGCAATGGCAGGCGCGCCCTTCCTGAAACAGGATGTCACCCTCGCCGCCGCCAGGTCCCAGTGGACGCTAGCTTTTGAGGCCGTGAACCGATTGGCAGCGCTCGAGACCGCCCTTACGTCCGCCAAGGCCAGCCTTGGGGGTCGTTCAGATATGGCGGCGCTGGAGCGCCTGAAGGCCGAACGGGACAGGCTGAGGCGCGCGATCCGCTCGGGAAGCCTGTGGACGGACGGCGAAATCTCTCCCTAAGGCGCGCCAGCGTCCGAAAAGAATTTTGAAGCGTTCCACCTTCCCAGAGGCGGTTCGCCGGAGAACGCAATGAGCACGACGACCAACGAGCAGGCCGAAGCCCCCGAAGCTCCGGAGAAGGACGGCCCGCTCCTCGACCTCACCGACGCAGGGGTCAAGAAGTTCATCAAGCAGGCCAAGGCCCGCGGCTATGTCACGATGGACGAGCTCAACAAGGTCCTGCCGTCGGAGGAAGTGACCTCCGAGGCCATCGAGGACACGCTGGCCATGCTCAGCGAGATGGGCGTCAACGTCGTCGAGGCCGAGGAAGACGGCGCCGAGGGCGAAGGCGGCGAGGTCGCCAATCGCGAAGAGACCGCCATCGTCACCGAGGCGGAGACCAAGTCCACCTACGACCGCACCGACGATCCCGTCCGCATGTATCTGCGCGAGATGGGCAGCGTCGAGCTGCTGAGCCGCGAGGGCGAGATCGCCATCGCCAAGCGGATCGAGGCCGGCCGCGACACCATGATCCGGGGTCTGTGCGAAAGCGCCCTCACCTTCGAAGCCATCATGGTCTGGCGCGAGGAACTGGGCACCGGCCGCATCCTGCTGCGCGAGGTCATTGACCTGGAAGGTACCTACGGCGTGATGTTCCCCGCCGCGCCGGTCGTGGTGCCGACAGAGGACGCCGAGCCCGCCGAGCCCAAGGAAGCGGTCGAGGGCGAGGAAAAGCCCGAGGGCGAAGACGACGACGACGACTTCGACGACGGCGCCGGCCCCACGGTCAGCGCCATGGAAGGCGAACTGCGCGAAAGCGTCATGGAGACGCTGGACGCCATCGCCGCCGAGTTCGACGCCTTCCGTCGCCTGCAGGAAAAGCTGGTCGAGCGCCGGCTGAAGGGTGGCGACCTGAAGGACGAGGACCGCAAGGCCTATACCGCCGCCTCCGGCGCCATCGTCACCCGCCTCAAGACGCTGAAGCTGAACAACAACCGCATCGAGGCGCTGGTCGACCAGCTTTACGCCATCAACCGCCGCCTGATCGCGCTGGAAGGCCGGCTGCTGCGTCTGGCCGACAGCTACGGCATCAGCCGCACCGAGTTCCTCAAGGCCTACTTCGGTTCCGAGCTGGATCCCAACTGGTCGGAAAAGGTCAAGGCGCTGGGCGTACGCTGGACCAAGTTCAGCGAGAACGACGACAGCTCGATCCGCGACATCCGCCAGGAAGTCGCCGCCCTGGCGACCGAGACAGGCGTGCCGATCGACGACTACCGCCGCATCGTCCAGACCGTGCAGAAGGGCGAACGCGAGGCCCGTCAGGCCAAGAAGGAAATGGTCGAGGCCAACCTGCGCCTCGTGATCTCCATCGCCAAGAAGTACACCAACCGCGGCCTGCAGTTCCTGGACCTGATCCAGGAGGGTAACATCGGCCTGATGAAGGCGGTCGACAAGTTCGAGTACCGCCGCGGCTACAAGTTCTCGACCTATGCCACCTGGTGGATCCGCCAGGCGATCACCCGCTCGATCGCCGACCAGGCGCGGACCATCCGTATCCCCGTGCACATGATCGAGACGATCAACAAGATCGTCCGCACCAGCCGCCAGATGCTCCACGAGATCGGCCGCGAGCCGACGCCGGAAGAGCTGGCCGAAAAGCTGGCGATGCCGCTGGAAAAGGTCCGCAAGGTCCTGAAGATCGCCAAGGAGCCGATCAGCCTCGAGACGCCGATCGGCGACGAGGAAGACAGCCACCTGGGCGACTTCATCGAGGACAAGAACGCCATCCTGCCCATCGACGCGGCGATCCAGTCCAACCTGCGCGGGACGACGACCCGTGTCCTGGCGTCGCTGACGCCGCGCGAGGAGCGCGTTCTTCGGATGCGCTTCGGCATCGGCATGAACACCGACCACACCCTGGAAGAAGTCGGCCAGCAGTTCAGCGTCACCCGCGAACGCATCCGCCAGATCGAGGCCAAGGCCCTGCGCAAGCTGAAGCACCCGAGCCGGTCGAGGAAGCTGCGCAGCTTCCTGGACAGTTAAGGCGAGGGGACTGCGCGGATCTCCCTCCCCCTCGTGGGGAGGGTGGCTCGGCGAGCGCAGCGAAACGAGACGGGTGGGGCAAGCAGCGATCCCCGCTCAGCGCTGAAGGCGGCCACCTCGTGCCCCACCCTGCCTCGCTGCGCGAGGCTGTCCCTCCCCACAAGGGGGAGGGAGGGCGCCTTGCCCCACGCCCCCACCGCGCCATCTCCCGACCCATGGCCCGCAAGCACGTCAATCTCGGCCGCGTCCCGGCAAAGGCCGATCTGCCCAGCAAGCCCTGCGAGACCTGCAAGCGCCCGTTCACCTGGCGTCGAAAATGGGCGCGGGACTGGGACCAGGTCCGCTACTGCTCCGATCGCTGCCGGATGAGCAGCGGCAGCGGCGCCTAACCCCCCTTCAGGTCCGGCCGCGAGGCTAGGAACGCCGCACGCTCGGCGGGGGTCAGCACCTTGGCCTTCTTCATCCGCGTCACCTTCGGCGTCGGCGGGGCGTAGGTCGGCGGCTTGGGGGGCGTCTTCATGGGCGGCTCCAAGGATCAACCGCAGGAGGCCGCAAGAGGCGCCGAAGCGCAAGGGCCTGGCTTGGGGGCGAAGGGTTGTGGATAGGGCAGCCCTACGCGTGTCGACACACTGGGTGCGCATTTTTGTCGCAGTTTGGCCATGATTTTGCCCTCGACCCGGAAGAGTCGAAAACTAAATCTCTCCGACGCCGCCGAAGAGGCGGATTGAGGAGACGGCTATGCAGGAAGTTCTAGGAACCTTATCGCCTGAGCAATACGTGCTCGTATACAACGCGTTCTCGTTTGGCTTGGCTGCTTTTGCAGCGGCGACTATTTTCTTTTGGCTGGGCCGGTCCCAGGTCGCACCTGAGTATAAGACTGCGCTCACGATCACCGGTCTGGTGACATTTATTGCCTTCTATCACTACTTCCGCATCTTTGAGAGCTTTGATGCGGCTGTCACGCTGAGCGGGGGCGTGGTCGAGGCGACCGGCAAGGAGTTCAACCGCGCCTATCGCTACGTCGACTGGCTGCTCACCGTGCCGCTCCTGCTGATCGAACTCATCCTTGTGATGCGTCTGACGCAGGCCGAGACCGTTTCAAAGAGCACCACGCTCGGCGTCGCTGCGGCCTTGATGATTCTGCTCGGCTATCCGGGCGAGGTCTCTGAAGGCATCGACAACACCCGCCTCATCTGGGGCGCGCTGTCGATGATCCCGTTCCTCTACATCGTCTACTCTCTGTACGTTGGCCTCGGCGAGGCGATCAAGCGTCAGCCTGAGGACGTTAAGGGGTTGATCAAGCTCGCCCGTAACGTGACGGTCGCGTCCTGGTTCTTCTACCCGGTCGTCTACTTCGCACCGTTCGTGATCGATCTCAGCGGCGCTGACGCCTTTGCTGTGATCGAGGTCGGCTACACGATCGCCGACATCATCGCGAAAGCCGCCTTCGGCGTTCTGATCTACGTGATCGCCGTGCGCAAGTCGGCGGCATCAGCCTGAAACGTCTGAAACCCCGGCGTCTCCCAAGGGGACGCCGGGGTTTTTTCCAGCAACGATACGGCGGGTGCAAAGTGCTTGAAACGCTATCGGATGGTACTGCCTCCGCGCGTTACGCGCCCGACCGAGCGGCGCCTGTCGCGGGCAGGGCCCGGCCGATCGTCGCAGGTCTGATCGGCCTCTTGAACCACCCATCAACCCTGTTTCTGACCCTGGCCACCGTCCTGGCCTCGCTATCCGCGCTGGGCGCCATGACGTTCGCCCCGGGCGCGGAACTGGCCCTCGTCGCTGGAGCGATCGTCGTGGCCGGTCTGCCTCACGGCGCGGCGGACGGCTGGATCGCAACCCGGAGCATCGCGCGCGATCGGTTGCGCGTGCTTGCGTTCCTTGCCGGCTACGTCTGCCTGGCGTTGCTGGTCGTTGGAGCCTGGCGGCTGCTTCCGTTCGCCGGCCTCGTGACTTTCCTGATCGTTTCGGCCTGGCACTTCGGCGACGACGCCCGCCTGGGTCTGCGTCCAGTTGTTCGCCTCTCGACAGGAACGATCATCCTGAGCGCCCCGGCGGTCTTTTCCCCCGCCGAGGTCGCTCAAGCCTACAGAATTCTGTCCGGCGCCGGCGCGGAGGCGATCGTCGCCGTCCAGGCCGGCCTGTTCTGGCCCGCCTGCGTGATCGCCGTCGCGGCGGCCGTGGTCAATCGCTCAGAAAAGCGCGACGCTCGTCATTGGATCGACCTCGGGCTCCTTGTCGCCCTATCGATGGTGGCCTCTCCGCTGATCTACTTCGCGGTTTACTTCAGCGGCATCCATTCCATGCGCCATCTGAATCGCATTGTCAGAGCTGAACCCGGCCCTCGTAGCCGTTCGTTCTGGTGGGGGCTCATCATCCTGACGCTGGTAGCCGCCCTTGCCGGCCTCACGGCGTTCGTCTGGCTTGCTGGCGCTGGTCGAAGCCTCGATGCAGCTGGGCTGCAGGTACTGTTTGTCGGCTTGGCCGCGCTGACACTGCCGCACATGCTGCTGGTCGACGGCCTCCTTCCGTGGTTCGGCGGGGCCGCCCGGTCGGACAGGCCAAGCGCGCCTGAGTAGCGAACCCTGCGGTTCGGCCCGTTTTCCGCAGCCTCGAAGGCGAGACTCCGGCGACGGATACGCGCGGGACAAAGCCTGAGGCGCGCACCTTGCCCGGGGTCGGATGGGAACTGGGCGGGGCGGCTCGACACCGCCCCGCCACCCGGTCATGGTAAATGGCGGACGGGGTGGAGGCATCGATGTTCAATCTGGAACTGCTGAAGACGCGGCTGAGCCAGTACGGCGCGGCCTGGCTGATCGCCTTCCTCGTCTGCGCCGTGGCGCTGGTCGGCGGACCCTGGCTGCTGGGGATGGACGTTATCGACCTGGCCGACCTGGTGCTGCCGGCGGCGTTCACGGTCATCGGCCTGGGGCTGGTTGTCTTTCTGGCGATGGCGCTGATCTCGGGCGAGACCCTGGGCACCAAGTTGGCCCTGCTGCTGCTGACCGTGCTGCTGGCGCTGCCGCTGCTGTGGTCGCCGGTGCTGGCGGCGGTCGGCGCGGCCTGGCTGGCCGAGCGCTCGATCGAGTATTCGGGAGCCTACGCCCGTTTCCGCATCGTGGTCGGCGACCTGGTCTACCCGCTGGTGCAGACGGTGTTCAGCGGCGCCCTGTTCGAGACCGTCTGGCAACTGATGCAGATCTTCGCCGGCTTCGTCGGCTTCCTGTCGGCCGTGGGCCGGGCCTGGCCCTGGATCAAACGCCTGCTGGGCCGTGAAGAGGCCGCGGCCTGACTGATCCTCCCCGCTGGGGGGGCATCGGGCGCTGGCTCAGGCCAGCATGTCCAGCACCGTCCCGGTCATGCGGTCGGCGGCGCGGATGACGGCGGCGTTGGCCTTGACGTCCTGGGCGGCCTGGATGCGGGCGACCGTCTCGCGTTCGAGATTGTCGAGCGGCGCGGCGACCGTGCGGCGGGCGCTGGCGTCGAAACGGCCGGCGGCGTCCAGAAGACCGGCAGCGGCGGTGGGCAGGACCTGCATGGCGGTATCCTCGCGAGGTGGCGGGGATCACCTTGCCACGGCGCGCTTAACCGGCCGTCTGCGAACGTGGTGAATGTCGGCTCAGGCCGCCATTTTCTGGCGCAGCCAGGCGGCGGCGTCGTCGCTGGCGGCGTGCAGATGGCCGCTGCCCATGCAGACGCGAAGCTCGGTGGCGGCCCTCAGCGGGGCCGGCAGATCGGCGTAGAGGGTGCGGGCCGCCTCGGGGTCGGCGAGCTCGAAGACCCATACTCCCATGATGCGGCGTTCAGTGATGGCCTGGCCCATACAAAAAGTTCCTTTCACGCCCCATGCTGGACCGGCAAGCCTGAACGCCTGCTGAGCGAACAGTTGGGGTTTGATGCAGGCGCCGCTAGATTTCGGCGTAATCACCGAGGGGGAGACACACCATGAGCACCGACCTGTTTTCACTGAAGGGCCGAACGGCGCTGATCACCGGCGGCTCGCGCGGCATCGGCAAGATGATCGCCGCCGGCTTCATCGCCGCCGGGGCGAAGGTTTACATCTCCTCGCGCAAGCCCGGGGCCTGCGACGCCACGGCGGCCGAGCTGTCGGCGGGCGGCGGGACCTGCATCTCGCTTCCGCAGGACGTCTCGACGATCGAGGGCTGCAAGGCGCTGGGGGAGGCCTATGGCCGGCACGAAAGCGGCCTGGACATCCTGGTCAACAACGCCGGCGCCGCCTGGCTGGCCGAGTTCGATACATTCCCGGAGAACGGCTGGGACAAGGTCATGGACCTGAACCTCAAGTCGCCGTTCTTCCTGACCCAGGCCATGGCGCCGGCCCTTCGCGCCCGCGCCAGCCATGAGCAGCCGGCCAAGGTGATCAACATCGCCTCGATCGACGGCATGCGGCCCAATCCGCAGGAGACCTACAGCTACCAGGCCAGCAAGGCGGGGCTCATCCACCTGACGCGCCGGATGGCCGCCCAGCTGATCGCCGACAACATCGTGGTCACCGCCATCTCGCCCGGCGCCTTCGCCTCGGACATGAACATCACCGCCCGTGACCAGGCCGAATTCGTGGCTTCGCGCATCCCCTCGCGGCGGATCGGCACGGACGAGGACATGCAGGGCGTGGCCATCTACCTGGCCTCGCGGGCCGGGGACTACGCGGTCGGCATCACCGTCGCCGTCGACGGCGGGGTGACCTTCGCCAGCCTGGGGGTCTGACCCTGGCGCCGGGGCGCGCACCGATGCAGGAGGCCGTCTGGCGTGAGCCGACGGCCCTGTCGACCACTGTGTTCGCGGCGAAGATGGCCGTGTTCCAGGTCCGGCGCGGGCTGGTCGATCTGGTCGCCGCTCCGCCCCGGCTGGAGCGGGCCGTCGTCGACTTTCCCGAGACCGTCGCCGAGGCCCGCAGTCCGCTGGTCAGTCCCGACTACAGCGGACGACCCGAGCACCAGGCCGGCAAGATCGCCAACCTGCGCGTCGCCTGCGCGGCGCTCGACGGTTTGTGGCTGGCCCCCGGCGCGGTGTTCAGCTTCTGGCGGCTTGTGGGGCGGCCGACCCGGGCGCGGGGCTATGTCGAGGGGCGGATGCTGCAGGGCGGGTCGCTGTCCCCGGCGGTCGGCGGCGGGCTGTGCCAGCTCTCAACGGCGCTCTACGAAGTCGCCCTGCAGGCGAACCTGACGATCCTCGAACGGCATGCCCACTCGCGGATCGTGCCGGGGCCGAATGCGGCCAGGGCGGGGCGGGACGCGACCGTGGCCTGGAACTACGTCGACCTGCGGTTTGCCAGCCCGGACCGGGCGCTGCGCCTTGGGGCCGTCGTGACCGCCGACGACCTGGTGGTGAGCTTCCGCGCCACGCTCCCGCCGCCATCGGAGGGCTAGGGTCAGTCAGGAGGACCATCCCATGCGCAGCCTGATCATTGGCCTTGCCGTTTCCGCCGCGGCCTTGTTGACGGCCGGTGCGGGCGAACCGGGCTCCTTGGCGAGCCGTCCCGCTACCCGAACCCTCTGCATCGACCTGGGTGGTCAAAGCCGGCCGGCGGTCTGCACCTATCCCGCCAGCCGGCTCGACGACCGGGAGGACTTCTGCCGGTGCGGCGACGCCCAGCGGGTCGAGGCTCCGGTCTGCGGGGCCGGCGACCGCCCGCAGGCGGAATCCCACGCTTTCGAACGCGCCCGCAAGGCCGCCGCGAAGGACGGCTCCCTGGTCGGCGACCTCTACGCTGATCGCCCCATGTGCGTGTCCCCGCGCAACCGCTAGGTGTCTTGCGTTGACGACGCGGCGGCCGCGCGCGAGCGTTGCGTCAACGACATAAGAAAGGGGAAGCGATGCGTCCCGCATCACTACTGCTCAAGCTCGGGGTACTTGTTCCGGTTGTCTACTTCGGCGTCCTGCTCATCGGCGGTTACCTGACGCCGGGCTTTAATCACTTCACCCAGTACGCGAGTGAACTGGGGATGGCAGGGAAACCCGCCGCCCGGATGTTCAATTACGGGATCATCGGCGCGGGCGGTCTGGCGATCGCCGCGGCCCCGGGCGTGCTCTTCGGCATGAAGAGCCTCGGGGCGAACATCCTGTGGGCGCTGCTCGCGGCGGTCTGCCTGGCGGCCTGGGGCGTCTCGTTCGTCTATGCCGGCCTTTATCCGATGCCCAATCCGCTCCACGCCGGACCGGTGACGGTCATGGGCCTGGGGCTCGGCCTGATGGCCATCCCGGCGGCGCTGTTCATGTTCCTGGGCGTTGCGGACCGTTCGGACCTGGGCGGGGTCAAGTCGCTGTTGATCCTCAGCGTCATGTCCATGATCGGCCTGATGCTGGTGATGTTCAACGTCGGCGGCATGGACCTTGTCGACAAGAGCAATGTCGGTCTCTGGCAGCGTGGCTACAGCCTGGCGGCGATCCCCTGGATCGGCCTGGCCTGTCTGGGCCTCGACCAGGCCCTGGGCCGTCGCAGCAAGCGCACGCGCGATCCGATGCGCGATGTGGTGTTCGGCGACAGCTAGAGCACGATGCGGTCAGACGGAACCGTCCAACCGTTGAATCGTGCTCTGGAAAAAACTCCAGAGCCTGATTCAGGCTCTGGAGCGCTACCGCCAGCCGTAGTTGAAGCTGATCGAGATGCGGTCCGCCTTCGCGTTCGAGGGCGGCACCTCATGTCGCAGCCAGCTCTCCCAAAGCAGCAGATCGCCGGCCTCCGGGGCCAGGGTGACGAACGGCTGCTGGTCGGCCGGCGCATCGGACCTGCGCATCGGCGCGGCCATCATCATGGCCAGCCGCGGGTCCTCGAACCGGATGCCCTTGGCGCCCGGTGGCAGCGCGACATAGTAGGTGCCGCTCAGCACGCTGTGGGGATGGATGTGGCCGCTGTGTCCCCCGCCCGGCTTCAGGACATTGACCCAGAAGCTGTCGAGCCGCAGCCGCCGGCCATCCAGGTCCATACCCAGGGTTTCGGCGAAGGCGGCGGCATGCTTGTCCAGCCTCCGCTTCAGGTCGCCGAAGGCGGTGGCCCGCGTCCATTGCTCGCCGGGCGAGCTGTAGGAGGTGAAGCCGCGATAGCCGTTGGCCCGGCTCCAGGCCCGGCCGGCCTCGTCCTCGGCCTCCAGCATCCTGCAGGCCTCCTCGAGGTCGGCGTTGAGGGCGGAAAAGCCCCTGTCGCCGGCCAGGCTGGCGCGGTGGATACGGGTGGCGAAGAGGAGCTGGCTCATGGTCTGGCGTTAGGCCCGGGCGGAGGGCCTGTCAAAGGCCGTGGGTTCACAGGCCGCCGCAACGAAGCCGTGCGTCCTTCGCGACGCGGCTGCGCCGCTCCTCAGGATGACGAAGGTTGGCGGGTTCCACTGAACTCGTCATCCTGAGGAGCGAGCTCCCGGGCGAGCGTCGCGAAGGACGCAGGGCCTTACCCCGCGCCTGAGGTCACCGCCCGTCGCGTCGCCGAATAGAGATCCTCGACCACGCGGCTTTGCAGGTTGAACACCATGGTGGCCCGTTTGCCCGCATCATAGGCGGGCCAGGCGGGCAGGGCGGGGGTGTTGGGGTCGCCGGTGCGGGCGAAGGCCAGCCAGGCGGCGCTCATCTGTTTGGCCATCAGCTGCGGCGCCGGGCCCGGACCCGTCAGGACGCGACTGGTCTCTACAGTGTCGAACACCAGCGGGATCTCGAGCGTATGGGCCGCGCGGAACGGGCCGACCGGCGTCCCCCACTCCAGCAGGTACATCCAGGCTTTCGCTCCGCCCTGGGCCGACTTGCGCTCGGCGATCTGGACCGAGCCGGCGAACATCCGGCCATAGGTGCCAAGGTGCGTGGCGCGATAGGTCGGGCTGTCGTGCGGGAAGTCGACCTTCAGCGCCGCCAGCACCGCCGGAGCCTTCTCACCCAGCATTCCGGCCGCCATCCTCTCCAGCCCCGCCTCGTCCAGACGGCCGAACCAGGGCGCGGAAGCCATGAACAGGGTCATCTCGTCCTTGTTGATGCCGATCAGCACCGGCACGTCGCGCGCCGTGTCGGGCGCCTCGGGGTCCCAGGGCTGGGCGGGCAGCACGTCGCCGTCGACCACCGGCGAGAAGCCGCTGCGGTCGAACCCGGCCCCGGGCGCCCTGGCCTCCGCGGCGCGGGCCGCGGCCAGAACCCTGTCCCAGGGCGCGGCGCGCAGGCCGGCGATATCGCCCTCGGCAAGGCCGAGCTCCTTCTGGAGATCGGCCCGCAGGCCCGCGGCGCGATCACGGGGCAGCGCGCGAACGCCGGGTCCGCTTTGCACGATGGCCTTGTGGAACAGGTTCCTGGCGCGCGGCATGGCCAAAAGGTAGCTGACCTTCGCCCCGCCGCCGGACTCACCGAAGATGGTGACGTTAACGGGATCGCCGCCGAAGGCCGCGATATTCTCGCGGACCCACTCGAGCGCCGCGACCAGGTCCAGCATGCCGGCGTTGCCCGAGCCCTTGACCTCCGGGAGGTCGAGGTAGCCGAAAACGCTGAGCCGGTGGTTCACGGAGACGACCACCACGTCTTGCCTTGCGAGGTTGGCGCCGTCGTACATGGGCCATTGGCCCGAGCCGTAGGCGAAGCCGCCGCCATGGAACCAGACCATGACCGGTTTCTTCCCACTGAGTCGTCTGGTCCAGACGTTCAGATAGAGGCAGTCCTCGCTCTGGGCCTCGACGTCGGCGCGGGCCGGGAAGACCTGCTGCAGGGCCTTGCCCAGCTCGGAGGTCGGGTTCACCGACGAGGGCGAGGGATTCTGGATCGCGGTATGGCCGAAGGCCATCGCATCCCGCGTTCCGGCCCAGGCGGCGGGCGACTTCGGCGGCGCGAAGCGCAGCTCGCCGACTGGCGGTGCTGCGTAGGGGATGCCCTTGAAGACCAGGGTCGCATTGCCGGCGGCGGCTCCCCTGACCCGGCCCTGGCGGGTCTCGACGACCGGCCGGCCGAGGAGGGCGGCGGCCGGGGTGGCCAGCGCCGCGCCTCCGACGGCGGTCCATCCCAGCAGGCTCCGCCGCGAGACGTTGGAGCGAATGGACGTCATCAGCGTTCCTCCCGATTTCGAAACGTCGGTATCTCAGCCTTGGCCGTTCGTCGAGATTCCTGCCGACGATCGTTCGCGAGGCCTTCCGCCCGACGGGTGAACGGCGATAACGTCCGCCGCAATCAATCAAAGGGAGACACGCCATGAAGGCCGCAGTCCTGCGTGAAGTCGGCAAGCCGCTGCAGATCGAAAACATCTCGATCAGCAAACCCGGTCCTCACGAGGTGCTCATTCGCACTGTCGCCGCCGGCGTCTGCCATTCGGACCTGCACTTCGTGGAAGGCTCCTACCCCCACCCGCTGCCGGCCGTTCTGGGCCATGAGAGCGCGGGCGTGGTCGAGCAGGTCGGCTCGGAAGTCCGTACCGTGAAGGTCGGCGACCACGTCATCACCTGCCTGTCGGCCTTCTGCGGTCACTGCGCCCACTGCGTCACCGGCCATATGGCCCGCTGCATCAGCGGCGACGTCCGCCGCGCCAAGGGCGACGAGCCGCGCCTGGGCAACGGCCTGAACCAGTTCCTGAACCTGTCGTCCTTCGCCGAACAGATGCTGATCCACGAACATGCCTGCGTCGCGGTTCGCAAGGACATGCCGCTGGACCGCGCCGCCCTGATCGGCTGCTCGGTGACCACCGGAGTCGGCGCGGTGGTGCAGACCTCCAGCGTTCGCGCGGGTGAGACGGTGGCCGTGATCGGCTGCGGCGGCGTCGGCCTGGCGGCGGTCAACGGCGCGGCGATCGCCGGCGCCGGCCGGATCATCGCCATCGACATGCAGGACTCGAAGCTGGCCCTCGCCAAGGCCTTCGGCGCCACCGACGTGATCAACGCCAGCGAGGTCGACCCCGTCGCGGCGGTCATCGAAATGACCAAGGGCGGCGTCCAGCACAGCTTCGAGGCCATCGGCCTGAAGAAGACCACCGAACAGGCCTTCAAGATGCTGGCCCGGGGCGGCACCGCCAACGTGATCGGCATGATCCCGGTCGGCACGATGATCGAGCTGCACGGCGCCGACTTCCTGGGCGAGAAGCGCATCCAGGGTTCGCTGATGGGCTCCAACCGCTTCCCCGTCGACATGCCCCGGCTTGTCGACTTCTACATGTCGGGCAAGCTGAAGCTGGACGAGATGATCTCCCAGCGTCTGAAGCTCGAACAGGTCAACGAGGCGTTCGAGGAACTGAAGCGCGGCGAACTGGCCCGCTCGGTCATCGTTTTCGACACCTGACCGCGACAACTCGGGGCTTCCCCGGCTCCTGTGGAGTCGGGGAAGGCTTCGCCTCAGATGGGAAGCTTGACGCCGCCGTCGCGCAGGTCGCTGAACAGGGCGTTGAGATTTTCCAGGTTCTTGCGGTGGGCCGCGACCATACCGTCACGCTCCAGAACCTCGGCGCGCACCAGGATGCCGGCCTCGACCCTGTCACAGAGCCCCTGCTCGATCAGGGCGTTCACGTGCCGGCGTGTCGTCTCGTAGGGCAGGGCCAGGTCCAGCGACAGCGCGTGCACGCTCACCGGCCGCCGGATCTCGTCGGGTACACCTGGTCATTGGTCCCCGAAAACGCGCGGGCGACCGGGTCGGACGGCCGCAGATGACGGGTATTGGCGTCGACAAGCGCCAGGAAGATGACGCTCCGCAGGATGTCGCCATTGCCGACCGCCCGGGTCAGCAGGTCTATCGACCGCAGGAAGAAGCGTGTCGACGCCCGAAGGGCCAGTCGGCCACGATCTTTCTCCGCGTCTGTCGACACCAGTTATCACCGCATCAGCTAGCGAGTATCCACGGCATGCATACGCCTGGTCCACCGGCGTCTGCACGGGTCAAGTGCCCCCAATTCGGGTAAAGCTGTCATGATCCGGGTCCGCTGCGCGGATGTCGCGCGTCCGGCGTGGGGGAAGGGTCGAGCATAAGCCCCCGCACGGTGGGTTGGCCGGCGCGCCCGGACCGCAAATGTGGCCGGCTACTCGGCAGCCTGAAGGGCTCGGGCCTTCTCGGCCTCGATCTCGGCGGCGCGCGCCTCGACCAGGCCGACGATGTGGTCGACCATGCTGTCGTTGTCGAGCTTGTGGTCGGGCCGGCCGGCCACATAGACCATGCCCGATCCCTTGCCGCCGCCGGTGAAGCCGAGGTCGGTCATCAGCGCCTCGCCGGGGCCGTTCACCACGCAGCCGATGATCGACAGCGACAGCGGCGTGGCCACGTGGGCCAGACGCTCCTCGAGGGCCTCCACCGTCTTGATGACGTTGAAGCCCTGCCGGGCGCAGGACGGGCAGGCGATGATGTTGACGCCCCGGTGGCGAAGGCCGAGCGATTTGAGCAGGTCGAAGCCGACCTTGATCTCCTCGACCGGGTCGGCGGCCAGGCTGACTCGGATGGTGTCTCCGATGCCGGCCCAAAGCAGGCTGCCCATGCCGATGGCCGACTTGACCGTGCCGGTGCGCAGGGCGCCGGCCTCGGTGATGCCCAGGTGCAGCGGGCAGTCGATGGCGTCAGCCAGCTGCTGGTAAGCGGCCACGGTCATGAAGATGTCCGAGGCCTTCACGCTGATCTTGAAGTCGTGGAAGTCATGGTCCTGCAGGATGCGGGCGTGACTCAGCGCGCTCTCGACCATCGCGTCGGGGCAGGGCTCACCGTACTTTTCCAGCAGCTCCCGCTCCAGCGAGCCGGCGTTGACGCCGATCCGCATCGAGCAGCCGTGGTCGCGGGCGGCCTGGATGACCTCGCGCACGCGGTCGGGGCTGCCGATGTTGCCAGGATTGATCCGCAGGCAGGCCGCGCCGGCCTTCGCCGCCTCGATGCCGCGTTTATAGTGGAAGTGGATGTCAGCGACGATCGGGACCTTCGAGGCCTTGACGATGGTCGACAGGGCCGCGGTGGATTCCACGTCGGGGCAGGACACCCGGACGATGTCGGCGCCGGCCTCTTCCAGCTGGCGGACCTGATCGATGGTCGCCGCGGCGTCGGCCGTCAGGGTGTTGGTCATTGACTGCACCGTGATCGGCGCGTCGCCGCCGACCGGCACATTGCCGACCATGATCTGGCGGGACTTGCGCCGGTCTATCCGGCGCCAGGGGCGGAGTTGGGTGTGATCGTCGTGGCTCATGACGCGTCCAAGGTAAGCCCGCGCGCGGGGTTTCCCAAGCCCGTCGTAGAAGTTTCGCGATCAGCTCGCCAGGGCGGTGACGGTGGCCTGCGCCGCCGGCATTGAACCCTTCAGCGCGCCGCCCACGAATACGTCCATGGCGGTGGGGTCGGTGACCTCTACGGACACGCCTTTGGTGTTGGGCAGGCGGAAGGCCTCGCCCACGGCCAGCGGACGGGCGAAGTAGATGGCGTTGTCCGGGCCGCGCACGATCAGCATCGTCTGGCGGCGCGCCTGCAGGGTCACGGTCGAGGATTCTGGCGGCGCGCCGTGAACCTTGCCCTTGGCCACGAACGGCTGGCCGACCTGGTCGGAGGGCGCGGCTGGGCCGGCGGCGGCCTCGGCTTCCCGGCGCGCCTTGCCGGCTGCAGCGGCGGCGTCGGCGGATCCGCCGGCTTGTGACGCGGCTTCGAGACCCGGAGTTTCATAGACCGGCGGCGTGGAGGCTTCGGTCGGCGCGGGCAGCGGCGCGCCGATGGCGGTCGGACCCGTCGGATCGGCCTCCAGGGACGTCGCCGGGTTCGAGGACTGCTCGATCACCGCGGCGACCGGCGCCTCTTCGCTGATGGCGCGCTGGGCGATGTTCCACAGGACGATCGCCGTGACGATAAAGGCGCCGACGGCCATCACCACGCCCATGCGCGGATCACGCTCGCGACGGACGCCGACGGGCGCGCGCAGCGGCTCGTCCGGATCGGGCGAGGTGTCCTTGAAGCGGGCGACCGCCTCATCGGGATCCAGCCCCAGAAGCTTGGCGTAGGCCTTGACGTAGCCGACGGCGAACGGGCGCGACGGCAGTTCCTCCAGCCGCATGTCCTCGACAGCGGCGAGGTAGGTGCGGCGGATGCGGGTCTGGTCGGCGACGTCCTGCAGCGACAGGCCGCGGAATTCGCGCGCCGCCTTCAGGGCCGCGCCGATGTCGGGTCCGTAGTGCAGGGACGGCTCCTCGGTCGGGACGAGTTGATCCACCGGGTCGGCGTCCCCGGAGCGGTACAGATGCGTAACCCCGCCAGAATCGAGCGGCATGGCTACCAAAGCCCCCACGTACTCGCGCCACGAGCGAGCGCGGCGCACCCTGTTTCCCGTGAGCCGGGAAACGTTAATGCAGTATTGTGGGTATCAAAATAGTGCCCGGAATTCAATGTGCTAATCCGCCACACAAGGTTAGTGTCAGATTGCCACATACAATTTCCGGGCCAGGGTCTCGATCTCGTTCCGGACCGAGCCGGAGGCCCCCTTGAGCAGGGAGAGGACGCCGCGCTGCGCGGCCTCTCGATCCACCGACAACACCATCTGTTTCACGGGTCCGATGCCCGCGGGTGGCATCGAAAGGCGGTCAAAGCCGAGCGCCACGAGCGCGAAGGCCTCAAGCGGCCGGCCGGCCATCTCGCCACAGACCGAGACCGGCGTTCCCGTTTCGGCACAGGCGATCTGGATCTGCTGCAGCGCGCGCAGGGCCGGCGGCGACAGCGGATCGTAGCGCTCGGCGACGCGCGGGTTCCCGCGGTCGGCGGCGAACAGGTACTGCATCAGATCGTTGGTTCCGACCGACACGAAATCGGTCATCGGCAGCAGGGCGTCCAGGTGCCAGAGCAGCGCCGGCGCCTCGATCATGGCCCCGACGTCCAGCCGCGAGGGCGCCGGGCGGCCGCGCCGCTGGGCCCAGGCCAGTTCGGCGTCGACGAAGGCGCGCGCGGCGCGGAACTCATCGACGCTGGCGACCAGCGGGAACATGATGCGCAGCGGCCGGCCGCGGGCGGCCCAGATCAGCGCCCGAAGCTGCAGGCGCAGCAGGGCGGGTCGGTCCAGGCCCATGCGGATCGCCCGCCAGCCAAGGGCGGGGTTATCTTCCCGCTCCAGTTCCATGTAGGGCAGCAGCTTGTCGCCGCCCAGGTCGAGGGTCCGGAAGGTCACCGGCTGGCCGTCGGCCACGTCCAGCACCTTCTCGTAGAGGGCCCGCTGGGCGTCGAGGCGGGGCATGTCCTCGGCGACCATGAACTGGAACTCGGTGCGGAACAGCCCGATGCCCTCGGCCCCGGTCTCGCCAAGGATGTCCAGATCGACCGCCAGGCCTGCGTTCATCAGCAGCGTGACCTTGGCGCCGTCCTTGGTGAAGGCAGGAGTGTCGCGCAAACGGGCGAACTCGGCCCGTCGCTGGGCGCGGACGGCAAGCCGGTTGTCCAGAGCGGCGACGACGTCGGGGCGCGGACGCAGGAAGGCCTCGGCGCTCTCGGCGTCGACGATCACCGGATCGCCCTCGTTGACCTTGTCCCGCAGGCCGGCGAGGCGGCCCACGCAGGGGATGTCCAGCGCCCGGGCGACGATGGCGGCGTGGCTGGCCGGGGAGCCTTCTTCCAGCAACAGGCCCTTGAGCTTGGTGCGGTCGTATTCGAGCAGGTCGGCGGGACCCAGGTTGCGGGCCACGAGGATGGCGTCGTCCGGAAGTTCGCGGGCCTTGTGCCCCTCGCCGGAAAGGTGGCGCAGCAGCCGGTCGTTGAGGTCTTCCAGATCGTGCAGACGCTCGCGCAGATAGGGGTCCCGGGCCTGGCCGAGACGGGCGCGGTGCTCGGAGCGGACGCGCTCCACCGCCGCCTCGGCGGTCAGGCCGTTGCGGACGGCCTCCTCGAGCGACCGGTTCCAGCCCCGGTCGTGGGCGAACATGCGGTAGGTCTCGAGCACTTCGTAGGAGGCGCCGACAAGGCCGTGGTGGCCCTCCAGCATCTCGTCGATCTGCTTCTGCAGCGCCTCGACGGCGCCGCGCAGGCGGATGTCCTCGGCGGCGGGGTCGTCGCTGAGCAGCTGCTCGGGCGCGACGGGCTGCTCGTGCAGGACCACCTTGCCGTAGGCGAGGCCGTCGGCGAACCGCGCGCCCTTCAGCCGCTCGGGCTTGTGCGGCGAGATCTCGACGTCCTTGAGCGCTTCCTGGCCCAGCAGCTCGCCGGCGCCGACCATCTCGGCCAGCACCATGGCGATGATCTGCAGATCCTCGACCTCTTCCTCGCCGTAGCTCCGCTCGGTCCGGTTCTGGACGACCAGAACCCCGATGGCCCGCCCGCCCCGCAGCAGCGGCACGCCGAGGAAGGAGTGGTAGGGGTCTTCGCCGGTTTCCGGACGATAGGAGAAGGCCGGATGGTGCGGCGCGTCGCTCAGGTTCAGCGGCCGGCCCTGGCGGACGATCTCGCCGACCAGGCCCTCGCCGGACTTCAGGCGCGTGACGTGGACGGCGTCAGGCGACAGGCCTTCGGTCGCGAACAGCTCCAGCTCGCCGCCGGCCCGCCGCAGATAGATCGAGCACACCTCCGCCACCATCGACCCGGCGATGATGCGGACCACCATGTTGAGCTTGACCTGGGCGGGCGCGTCACCGGCCATGGCTTCGCGGATCTGCCGGAGCAGACTGCGCGGGCCGCGGATGGCGAAGCTCGACGTGACCATGGTGTGGGAAGTCTCCCGTCCTCCACGGCGCCTATAGCAGATTTCCGCCAGGGAACAGTGATCGACCCGACGAATGTGCGGGTGATGACGGGGACATGCACTTCAGTGCCTGTCCCCTGCCGCTTTCTGCCTCTTGAAGCTGCGCGGGACACGCACCGTCTGGGGTGCATGTCCCGTCCGACGTCAGACCTTGTCCAGTTCGTAGGCCGCGTGAAGGGCGCGCACGGCCAGCTCGGTGTAGGCGGAGTCGATCAGCACGCTGATCTTGATCTCGCTGGTCGAGATGACCTGGATGTTGACGCCCTTTTCGGCCAGGGCGGTGAACATGGTCTTGGCCACGCCGGCGTGGCTGCGCATGCCGACCCCGATGACGGAGACCTTGGCCACATCCTCGTTGAGACTGGCTTCCTCGAAGCCGATCTCGGACTGGGCCGAGCGGAGAATCTCCACGGTGCGGGCCGCGTCACGCTTGCCGACCGTGAATTCCATGTTGGCCGCGCCCTCGCTGCGGGCGTGACTCTGGACGATCATGTCGACATTGACGTTGGCGTCGGCCAAGCGGCCGAAGATCTTCGAGGAGACGCCGGGGGTGTCGGGCAGGCCGAACAGGCTGACCTTGGCCTCGTCGCGGCTGTAGGCCACCCCGCTCACGATACGCTTTTCCACGATCTCCTCCTCGTCGCAGACGATGGTTCCCTGACCAGGGGCTTCCCCGGGCTCGACGAAACTTGAAAGCACCCGCAGCGGCACGTGCTGGGACATGGCCAGCTCGACCGAACGGGTCTGGAGCACCTTGGCCCCCAGCGACGCCATCTCCAACATCTCCTCGTAGGAGATGCGGGCCAGCTTGCGGGCCTTGCTCTCGATGCGGGGGTCAGTGGTGTAGACCCCGTCGACGTCAGTGTAGATGTCGCAGGCCCCGCCGACGGCGGCAGCGATGGCCACCGCGCTGGTGTCGGAGCCGCCGCGGCCCAGGGTGGCGATTCGCCCCTGGCGGTCGACGCCCTGGAAGCCGGCGATCACGGCGATCTCGCCGCTGTCCATGGCGCGGGCCAGATTCTCGGGCGGAATGTCGTCAATGCGGGCCCGGCCGTGGGCGTCGTCGGTGATGATCGGCACCTGCCAGCCCATCCACGAGCGGGCGTTCAGGCCCATGTTTCGCAGGGTCATGGCCAGCAGGCCGGCGGTCACCTGTTCGCCGCTGGCGACGACCACGTCGTATTCATCGTCCGAGGGCGGCAGGCCCGGGGCCGCCGCGCCGGCGCCGTCGGTCCAGGCGACCAGCTCATTGGTCTTGCCGGACATGGCCGAGACCACGACGGCGACCTGCTTGCCGGTCGCGACCTCGGCCGCCACCAGCCGGCCAACGCGCCGGATGCGTTCCAGGTCGGCCACCGACGTGCCGCCGAATTTCATCACCAGCCGTGACACGTCAGGCCGCTCGCCCCCTTGATTGGCGGTTTTTCTTGCCGCGAAACGCTGAAAAACGCGCGGCGCGAGCAAGAGGCAGCCTTCTAGCGGCGCCATCGCGGCGTCGCAATGCACTAACGTCGCACATCGACGGCTGCGCCCTCCCGCACTAGATAGCGGGTATGGCCGCCGCAGCACCGACCCTGACCAGTTCCATCGACCCTGCAGAGGTCGAACGCTTCTCGCGCATCGCCGCCGAATGGTGGGACCCGCACGGCAAGTTCGCGCCGCTCCACAAGTTCAACCCGACTCGGCTGACCTTCATTCGCGACCAGGCGGCGGCGCGGTTCGGCCGCGATCCGAAGGCGCGACAGCCGTTCGAGGGGCTCAGGCTGCTCGACATCGGCTGCGGCGGCGGGCTGCTCAGCGAACCCATGACGCGGCTGGGCTTTGCGGTCACCGGGGCCGACGCCTCGGCCCGCAACATCGGCACCGCCTCGACCCACGCCGCCGAGCAGGGGCTGGAGATCGACTACCGCGCCACCACGGCCGAGCAGCTGCTGGCCGATGGGGCAGGGCCGTTCGATGTCGTGCTGAACATGGAAGTCATCGAGCACGTCGCTGATCCGGGCGAGTTCCTGCGCACCACGGCGAAACTGCTGGCGCCCGGCGGCCTGATGATCGTCGCCACCCTCAACCGCACGCTCAAGGCCCTGGCCCTGGCCAAGATCGGCGCCGAATACGTGCTGCGCTGGGTCCCGGCCGGCACCCACGACTGGCGGAAGTTCCTGACGCCGCAGGAGCTGCGCGGCTTCCTCGAGGGCCACCCCTTCGACATCGAGGGGCCCTTCGGCGTGACCTACAACCCGCTGACGGGGAAGTGGGGTCCGTCGAGCGATGCGGATGTGAACTACATGATGACGGTGACGCGGGCTGCGAAGTAATCCTCCCTCCCCCTTGTGGGGAGGGACAGGACCGCGCAGCGGACCAGGGTGGGGCAAGAGGTAGCCGCGTTCGACGTTTGGTAGGGATCACTTCTTGCCCCACCCGTCTCGTCTCGCTGCGCTCGTCGATCCACCCTCCCCACGAGGGGGAGGGAGTTCACGAAAATTCCCCTGCCTCGACCTCGCGGCGGCCGCTGTTGAGACTGTCGGCGATTGCTTCGGAGGCGTCGAAATCCTCGTCGAGGAAGGCGCCCTTCACCCGCCAGGCGCCGGCCTCGAAGCAGCGGATGGCCGTGGCCAGCATCATCGAGACGCTGTCGTAGACCAGCTCCTGTTCCGGCTCGCCGGGCAGGTACTCGACGACGGCCCCGTAGTCGGGGTGGCCGGGATCGCAGACCACCGCCAGATAGCCGCCGCCGCCGTCGGCCAGGACCGGAAACCAGCAGCGCGGCCAGATCTCGGCCAGGCTGTCGAAGCCGCGATAGTGCTCCACCGCCTCGGCCAGCGGCATCCAGTAGTAGCCGGGGATCAGGTGCCCGTCGCCCAGCGTCCGGCCGACCGGCAGGTCGACGCCGTCATGGCGGCCGTACATCGAGACCAGATCGTCCGGCGCCGTCCCGGCCGGGGCTACCGCGTCCTCGACGTCAAAGGGCGCGATGCCCGGCTTGAGCATGTCCACGCAGGGCCGCTCCAGCCTGCGCAGCCGGGCGGTCAGGTCGTCGACCTGGCCGAAGACGAACGTCATGTCGCTCATCAGTTCAAATCCGTCTTCTTCGGCGGGGCCGGCGGCAGCGGGGCGACGTTGACGCCGTCCTCGACCAGCTTCTTCACCTCGGTCGGCGAGGCCTCGCCGTAGATGCCGCGCGCCTCGGACTTGCCGTCATGGATGTCACGGGCCTCGCGGGCGAAGGTGTCGCCGACGTAGTCGAAGTTTTCCTCGACGTGGGCGCGGACCTTGCCCATGGCCTCCATGACCATTTCGCGCATGCCCGGCTTCAGGTCCTGGCCGGAGGTCTGCGCCTTCGTGCCGGCGATGGCGGGGGCCATGATCTGCTTGCGCACAGCGCCGCTGCCGCACACCGGGCATTCGAGCAGCCCGCGCGTCTGCTGGTCGTCATAGTCGGCCGAGGCGCCGAACCAGCCTTCGAAACCGTGCTCATGATCGCAGACGAGGGCGTACTTGATCATCTAGGGCCCTGTGAACGGTCGGGCGTTCTTCAGGTTCGGAATCGCCGCGCGGGCCTTGTCCGAGGCGGTCAGGTCGAGGTCGGCGACCAGCACCCCGGGCCCATCATGGTCCAGCTTGCCGACGATCTCGCCCCAGGGGGCGACGATGGTCGAGCGACCCCAGGTGCCGCGGCCGTCCTCGTGGAACCCGCCCTGCGCCGCGGCCAGGATGAAGCTGCCCGTCTCGATGGCGCGGGCCCGAATCAGGATCTCCCAGTGCGCCTCGCCGGTGGGGCGGGTGAAGGCGGCGGGCAGGGCGATGACATTGGCCCCGGCCAGCGCCAGGGCGCGGTACAGGGCCGGAAAGCGCATGTCGTAGCAGATGGTCAGGCCCAGCCTGGCGCCGGCCGCATCGACGACCACCGCCCTGTCGCCCGGCTCGTAGGTCGCCGACTCCCGCGCCGTCTCGCCGGTGGGCAGGTCGACGTCGAACATGTGCAGCTTGTCGTAGGTCGCCACGATGGCGCCGTCGGGGGCGATCAGCAGCTGGCGGTTGGCGGCCTTGCCGTCCTCGCGCCGCACCAGCGCCGAGCCGATGTCGATCCAGACGGCCAGCTCGCGGGCCAGGTCGCGCAGACCGGCGACCACCGGGTCGTGCTCTGCTGAGGTGAGGACCGGCAGAAGCCGCTCGCGGTCCTTCTGCAGGATGTTGGTCCCCTCCGGCGTCACGATCAGCCGCGCGCCATCCTCCGCCGCCTGGCGGACCAGCGGCGCGACATGGGCCAGCGCCTCGGCATGAGTCGCCGGCGTACGGGTCTGGACGAGGCCGACGCGGAGGATCATGCGGCCAGCATCGGGTCCAGCTTGCCGGCGCGATCGAGCGCCAGCATGTCGTCGCAGCCGCCGATGTGCTGTTCGCCGACGAAGATCTGCGGGAAGGTCGCGCCGCCGCCGGAGCGTTCCATCATCTCGCGACGCAGGGCAGGGTCCATGCCGGCCTCGATCTCCTCGAAGTCGGCGCCCTTGGTTTCGAGCAGGGAGAGCGCCCGCGCGCAGTAGCCGCAAAAGGGTCGGGTGTAGATGGTGACCTTGGCCATGACTCGTATCGGATGCCTTTGCTGCCTTGTCATATAGTGGTGTCCGCGCCGGCGCGCACCTTGGCGATGACGGCGAGGTGGACGGCGGCGGCGCCCGCCGCCTTCAGCGCCCGCGCGCAGGCCTGCGCCGTGGCCCCGGTGGTCAGGACGTCGTCGACGAGCAGAACGCGCCGACCGGCCAGGCGGTCGCGCATCGTCTCGCGTACGGCGAAGGCGCCGGCCACGTTGCGGCGGCGGCCCGTCGCGGACTTGCCGCCCTGGGTGGCGGTGTCGCGCACCCGCTCCAGCGCGTCCGGCAGGAAGGCCAGGCTCTGGCCGCGCGCCAGCGGCCGGGCGATCTCGGCGGCCTGGTTGTAGCGCCGGCGCAGGAGCCGCCAGCGGTGCAGCGGTACGGGGACCACAACGTCGACGTCGGCCAGCAGCGGCCGGGCCGAACGCGACAGCCAGCGCGCCATCAACCCGGCCAGGTCGGTGCGGTCGGCGTGCTTGAGCTTCAGGATCAGGTCGCGTGAGGCCTCGTCGTAGAGGCAGGCGGCCCGCGCCCGGTCGAAGGCCCGCGGCCTGGCCATACAGGCGGCGCAGCGCACCCCTGGCCCGGGATCGAATTCGAACGGCGAGCCGCAGCCGTCGCAGACCGGATCCTCCAGGAAGGCGATGCGGCTCCACTGTCGGGCGGGCAGGCCCGTGGTCTGGGCCGCGCCGCCATCGAAGTCGCGGACCGGCAACAGCAGGTCGAGCAGTCCCCGCGCCGCGCCGATGATGCGCGCCGGCGGTTCCCATCGCGTCCGTGAAGGGCCATGTTCCGCCCGCATGTCCGGTACGCCACCCCTCCTGTTCGACCGCGCCCTTCACCGGCGCCGCCTCGACCGCGCCGCCTCCGGCTACGCCGCCTCGGGCTTCCTGAAGACCCGCGCCGCGGAGGACGCGGTGGTCCGGCTGGAAGCGATCATGCGACGGTTTCCGCTGGCGGTCGACCTGGGCGCGCGCGACGGCGCTTTCGCCCGGTCCCTGGCGACCAGCGACGCCGCCGCGAAGATCGACCTGCTGATCGAGACCGACCTGTCGGCGGCCATGCTGGCCAACCGGGGCGGACCCCGCCTGGTCGTCGACGAGGAGCGCCTGCCCTTCGCGCCGGCCAGCCTGGACCTGGTGGTCTCCACCTTGGCGCTGCACTGGACCAATGACCTGGTCGGGGCGCTGATCCAGATCCGCCGCGCGCTCAAGGCCGACGGCCTGTTCGTCGGGGCGCTGCTGGGCGGGGCCTCGCTGACCGAGTTGCGCCAGTGCCTGCTGGCGGCGGAGTCGGAGCTGAGCGGCGGAGCGGGCCTCAGGATCTCGCCCTTCGCCGACGCCTTCGACGGGGCCGCGCTGCTGCAGCGGGCCGGGTTCGCGCTGCCGGTGGCGGACGTCGACCGGGTGACGGTGCGCTATTCGCACCCCATCGCCCTGCTGCGCGACCTGCGGGCCATGGGCGAGACCAATGTCCTGCTGGACCGGCCGCGCGCGCCTCTGCCGCGCGCGGTGCTGCTGCGAGCCCTGGCGCTTTATGTCGAGCGCTTCGCCCAACCCGACGGCAAGGTCCCGGTCACCTTCGAGATCATCACCCTGACCGGCTGGGCCCCACACGAGAGTCAGCAGAAGCCGCTGAAGCCGGGGTCGGCGAAGATGCGGCTGGCCGATGCGCTGGGGACGGTGGAGCGATCGGCGGGGGACAAGGCGGGGTAGGACCCGCGCGGTCCGGCCCTAGTCGCCGCTGATCGCGGCGCTGACCGTGTCGCTGACGTACTGCATCTTCTCGGTGGTCTTGTTGCCGAAGGCGGTCATCGAGGTGAGGACCACCAGGAAGACCAGCGAGGCGATCATGCCGTACTCGATGGCGGTCGCGCCCGACTCATCGCGGTTGAAGGCCTTCAGGATCAGATGAAGTCGCGCAGAAAGGCGACCAGCGGAGCGTCCGCCGGCGGCATCGGATAGTCGGCAAGCTTTTGGGGCTTCACCCACGCCAGAGCCTCGTGTTCCCGCGCCGTGACAAACCCGTCCCAGCGCCTGCAGAGGTAGAGTGGCATGAGCAGATGAAACGAATCGTAACCGTGCGAGGCGAAGACAAACGGAGCCAGGCAGGCCTCCGTGACGCTGATGCCCAGCTCCTCGTTCAGTTCGCGGATCAGGCAGGCCTCGGGCGTCTCGCCGGCCTCGACCTTGCCGCCCGGAAACTCCCACAGCCCGGCGAGTTGCTTGCCTTGCGGTCGCTGGCAGATCAGCACCCGCCCGTCGCCGTCGATCAGCGCGGCGGCGGCGACGAGGAGGATCTTCTTTTCGTTGGCTTCGGTCATCGTGCTTCCGCCTAGCAGCCCCACAACTGCCACGCCAGACAGCGAGGAGGCGACAGGGCGTCAACCTCTGCTATGGAGCGCCCTTCATCCTCGACGGAGCCTCGACATGGCGCAGCTGACCCTCGACCGCTGGAACATCACCCTCGGCGGCGACGCCCCGCTGGCGGTCATCGCCGGCATCAACGTCATCGAGGACCTCGATCTGGCGCTGACCGTCGGTCGGGAGCTCAAGGCCATCTGCGCCGACCTCGGCCTGCCCTATGTGTTCAAGGCCAGCTACGACAAGGCCAACCGCTCCTCGCTCAAGAGCTTCCGGGGCCCCGGCCTGAGGAAGGGCCTGGAGATCCTGGCCGAGGTGAAGGCGCAGCTGGACGTGCCGATCTGCACCGACATCCACACCCCCGAGGAGTGCGAGCCGGTCGCCGCCGTCGCCGACCTGGTCCAGATCCCGGCCTTCCTCTGCCGCCAGACCGACCTGGTGGTCGCCGCCGCCCGGGCGACCCAGGCCGCCGGCGGCCTGCTGCACGTCAAGAAGGGCCAGTTCCTGGCCCCCTGGGACAGCAAGAACATCCTCGACAAGATCAAGGAAGCGACCGGCGGGGCGGAGATGACCCTGATGTGCGAGCGGGGCGTGTCGTTCGGCTACAACAACCTGATCGTCGACATGCTGGGCATCGGCGAGATGCAGAAGCTGGGCGCGCCGGTGACCATCGACGCCACCCACGCGGTGCAGCTGCCCGGCGCCGACCCGCGCACCGGCGGCGCCTCGACCGGCGGCCGCAGAGACGGCGTGTCGATCATCGCGAAATCGGCCGTCGCGGCCGGCGCCGACGGCGTGTTCCTCGAGTTCCACCCCGACCCCGACAAGGCCCTGTGCGACCCGCTCAGCTGCCTGCCGCTCGACGGCGCGCGGGCGCTGCTGACGACGCTGAAGGCGGTGCGGGACGCGGTACGGGCGTAACCAATGCTGTCATCCCGGCCAAGCGAAGCGCAGAGCCGGGACCCAGAGGGCCGGCGCACGGCATTGGCTGGGTCCCGGGTCGCCTTCGGCGCCCGGGATGACAGCGAAAATCAGTACGTCGCGCCCTGCGGGTGTTTCGGCGTGCAGTTGCTGTAGATCGTCTTCAGCACCGCCATATCGGCCTCGTAGTCGCCGGTCGGCATGATGGCGCGGCCCAGGCTCACGACCTTGCGGCCGTAGTCCATCATCCCGCAGACCATCGGAACCTTGGCCCCCATGGCGATGTGGTAGAAGCCGGTCTTCCAGGCCCCGGCCCGGCCACGCGTGCCTTCCGGCGCGATGGTCAGCATGAACTCGTCGCGCCTGGCGAACTCGGCGACCATGGCGCCGACCATGTCCTTGGACGCGGCGCGATCGACCGAGACGCCGCCCAGGTCCCGCATCATGCCGCCGAACGGCCAGCGGAACAGCGACGACTTGCCCATGAAGCTGAGGTTCAGCTTCAGCCGGCCGGCCCCGCCCACGAAGAAGACGAAATCCCAGTTGCTGGTGTGTGGCGCGGCGATGATCACGAACTTCCGCGACGCCGGCGCCTCTCCCTCGACCGTCCAGCCGGTCAGGTCGAAGTACGTCGACAACGCCCAACGCACCACGCGTGCGACCAGTCCCATATGTTCGCCCCCCCCCAGGGTGATTCCGGTACGATGCCGGGGTCTCATGGGCCCCTTCGTACGATGGCGATGAGGAAGCGTCCATCAGCGGGCGTAAACACCGCTGTCATCCCGGCCGTAGCGCGGAGAGCCTGCGCCCTTGGGCAGGCGCAAGGCAGCGACTGGCTCCCGGATCGCCCGCGGCGTCCGGGATGACAGGGGGATTGAAGCCTAGCTCCGGTAGTCCCCGTTGATCGCCACGTATTCCTTGGTCAGGTCGCAGGTCCACACCGACGCAGAGCCACGACCGACGCCGACGTCGACGCTGACCTCGAGCTCCTGCTTCTTCATGTAGGCGCTCATCCTGGCCTCGGAGTAGGTCGGGGAGACCAGGCCGTCCTGGGCGGCGACCAGCTTGCCGAACCTTACGCTCATGCGGTCGCGGTTGACCGGCTCGTCGGCGCGGCCGACGGCCATGACGATGCGGCCCCAGTTGGCGTCCTCGCCGGCGAAGGCGGTCTTGACCAGCGGGCTTTCGGCGACGGTGCGGGCGATCTTGCGGGCGCTGGCCGCGTTCTGGGCGCCGGTGACGTTGATCTTGACGAACTTGGTCGCGCCCTCGCCGTCGCGGACCAGCTGCAGGGCCAGGTCCAGCAGGACCTTCTCCAGCTTGTCGCGGAAGTCGGCCAGGCGGTGGTCGCCGGCCCGGCTGATGCGCGGCGCGCCGGACTGGCCGGTGGCGAACAGCAGCAGGGTGTCGTTGGTCGAGCGGTCGCCATCGACGGTGACGCAGTTGAAGGTCGTGCGCGTGTACAGGCTGACCAGGGTCTGCAGGGCCTTGGGCGCGATGTCGGCGTCGGTGGCCACGAAGGCCAGCATGGTCGCCATGTCCGGAGCGATCATGCCCGAACCCTTGGCGATGCCGTTGATGCGCACCGTCTGGCCGTCGATCCTCGCCGTGGCCGTGGCGGCCTTGGGGAAGGTGTCGGTGGTCATGATCGCCTTCGCGGCGTCCTGCCAGGCGTCGTCGGTCAGCCGGCCTTCGACCTCGGGCAGCCTCTGGGTGATCTTGCCGTCGTCCAGCAGCACGCCGATCACGCCGGTCGAGGCCATCATCACGTCGCGCTGGCGGCAGTCGAAGCGCTTGGCCACCGCGCCGGCCACGCGGCGCACCGCGTCGGCGCCCGGCTTGCCCGTGAAGCTGTTGGCGCAGCCGGCGTTGACCACCAGCGCCTGCACGCCCTCGCCGCCGGAGCTTTCCAGCTGCTTCTTGCACCAGTCGACGGGGGCCGAGCCGACGCCGTGGCGGGTGAAGACGCCCGCGCAGCTGGTCCCCGGCGCGAACCGCATGACCAGCAGGTCCGGCCGCTCGTGCTTGTAGAAGCCGGCCCGGCCGATGCCCATCTGGACACCGGCGATCGGAGCCATCTTCGGCATGGCGACAGCCAGCGGCGAGACCTTCAGCCCCGGCTTGCCCGGCGTCGGCGCGGCGCCGGGTTCAGGCGCGACGGCGGCCTCGTCCTTGCCGGGCCTGCGCAGGCCGCGCTTGATGGCGGTGGTCAGCGGATCGAGCACGGCGTGGGCGGCCGCTTCAACAGGCTTGGCGGCCGCTTCCAGCGCCCGGGACGCCGAAGATTTCGTCGGGGGCTTGGTCATTTCTGGGCCGGCGGGGTCTGGGCGGGCGCCGCGGGCCCGGCCTTGTCGGCCGGCGCGGCCGGGGCGTCGAGGGCAGGGGCGGCGGGGGCGGGCGGAGCGGAGGCCGGCTCCCGTGGCGCGCCGGGCACGTCCTGGCCCTTGCCAAGCAGGGGCTCGATCTTCGCCTTGCTGCGCAGGGTCTCCAGCAGTTCGCGCACCTCGTCGTAGGTCAGGAACCGCACGATCTGCGGCCGGGCGGCCTCCAGGGTGATCGGCGCCTCCTGACGCTTTTCCTCGACCCGGACCAGCGCGAAGCCGCCTTCGACCGGGAAGGGACCGATCAGGTCGCCGGCCTTGGCGTTCTTGAGGGCCGCGACATAGCCTTCAGGCATCACATCCAGGGTGAAGAAGCCGCCGAAGTCGCCGCCGCTGAAACGGGTGGCTGCGTCGATGGAGCGTTCCATGGCCAGGGCCTCGAACGAGGCGCCGGCGGCCAGCAGCTTCTTGACCTCCTCGGCCTGGGCCTGGGCGCCGACGACGATCTGGCGCGCCTTGACCTCTTCCGACTGGCGGGAGAGGCGCAGCTGCTCCTGATAGAGCTCGCGGATGGCGTTTTCGGTGACCTTCTTCTCGACCACGCCCTCAACGACCATGTCGGCGAGAATCCGCTGGCGGGCGGCCTCCAGGCGCTGCTGGGCGACCGGGTTCTTGTCCAGCTTCATGCGCACGGCCTCGGCCGCAAGCAGGCGCTGGTCGATGACCTCATCCAGCACGCGGCGGAACAGGTCGGAGGAGATGTCGAGCGGCTCGCCCTCGCCGATCAGGCCCTGGGCCACGGCCTCGCGCTTCACGTCCGACGACCAGACGGTGTCGGCGTCGACGCGCGCCACGGCGGTGTCTCCGGGCTCGGGCGGCTTCTCCGATCCCTTGGGCTGCCCGCAGGCGGCGAGGGTCAGGGCCAGGCCGATGGCCAGGATCGCGTTCCGGGCGCCGTGTCGGGCGGTCTTCATGACGGGCTTCTCTCCGCGGAAGGGTCAGTCAGGCTCCCTAGCGCGGTTTCCCCGCGAACGGAATGACGTCGCGCGCCGCACGCGAGCCGCTATGGTTGGTCTTTCCGCCGCAAGCGACCACGAACCATGACCCTGCCGACCGATCCGCCCTCCAACGCCGCCCACATGGCCTCGCCGTCCTACCGGCTGGCCGCCCTCGACCAGGACTTCTTGCTGGGCGGGTCGATGCGCGGCGTGCGCTTCCTGCTGGAGTTCGCCAAGGCCGACGAGGCCCTGAAGGCCTGGGGCGTGCGCTCCACCATCGTGGTGTTCGGCAGCGCCCGGGTGCAGGAGACCGGCGCCGGCGCGCATGGCCGCTGGTATGACGCCGCCCGCGCCTTCGGCCGCATCGTCTCCGAACGGGGCGGGGCCATCAGGGGCGGTCAGGGCCCCCGCGACAATGTCATCGCCACCGGCGGCGGTCCGGGAATCATGGCGGCCGCCAACCGAGGCGCGGCCGACGCCGGCGGGCCGTCCATCGGCTTCAACATCACCCTGCCCCATGAGCAGGAGCCCAATCCCTGGTCGACGCCGGAGCTGACCTTCCGCTTCCACTACTTCGCCATGCGCAAGATGCATCTGGCTATGCGGGCCAACGCGCTGGTGGTGTTTCCCGGGGGGTTCGGGACGCTGGACGAGCTGTTCGAGATTCTGACCCTGCGCCAGACCGGAAAGTCGCCGCCGATCCCGATCGTGCTGTTCGACGAGGCCTACTGGCGCTCGGTCATCGGCTTCGGCGCCCTGATCGAGCACGGCATGATTGCGGCGGAGGACATGCAGCTCCTGCGCTTCGCCGAGGACGCCGAGGGCCTGTGGGCGCAGCTGCTGGCGTGCGGGCTGAGGCCGGGGGAAAGCATCGAGTAGTGTCGGCAGAACGGGACAGGATATCGCGCTCGCGCGATTTCCTGTCCCTCAACAGCGCCGGCCAGCGTTCGAATGAACCATGGCCAGGAAGCCCGGATCGCCGAGCGGTCGGCCATTGTTCTCTGCAACTCTAAGCGCCGCAAAGGCCGGATCGTCCGGCGGGGTCTCCAGAATGTCGGCGAACCGCTCGATTCTCGATAGCATTGGCTCAACACGAACAATGCCATCGTCGCAGCCGGAAAGGTGAGCTCGGACGCTTGACCAGAGCCAGTCATCAGCCCGCTGAACCAGCCCCGCGCGGACGGGATTCAGTGAGACATACCTCGTTGCGACGATGAGATGCCGCTCGTCCATCACCACTGACGCAAAGCGGGCCTGAAACAGATGCCCGATCCATAAGGCTCGCCGGTTTATGTAGAGCGCGTAGAGCCTATGCGTCTCGCCAACGGCAAGTGAGAGCCCCTTCGAGTCGCTGGGTGTCATGATGAGGTGTACGTGGTTTGGCATGAGGCAATAGGCCCAGACCTCAACGGCTCGCCGCCGGGTCTGCGCAGCCAGTATCCGAAGGTAGACCTCGTGATCTCCGGGCTCGAAGAATATGGGCTCGCGACGGTTGCCACGCTGGGTCACATGGTGCGGCAGGCCGGGGACAACTATGCGGGATGCGCGAGCCATGATGCAATTATAGATAGAAATGCGTGGGCCATCAACTGCTGTCGAGGGACAGCAATGGCATCCCTTCGGGACGCCGTATGCAGTCCCTATACCGCTCCCCGCCGCGTGTCTCCGCCGCCACAAGGGTTCGCTCCGGCGGGGCGTCGCGTTGACACTCGGGTGGCCGCTGCTTAAGTCTCCGGCGCGCCGAAACGGGCGGATTTTCAAGGGGCCGAGAGGCCTTGGCGAACCCCGACGCCGCCGCCGCGCGCTGCTTTCACTGGATATCTGACCTGATGCTCGGCTTCGCAAAGAACCTCTTCGGCTCCTCCAACGACCGCAAGGTCAAGGCCATGCAGGCCAGGGTCACGAAGATCAACGGGCTGGAGCCGCAGATGTCGGCGCTCAGCGACGACCAGCTGCGGGCCAGGACCGACGAGTTCAAGGCGCGTCTGGAGAAGGGCGAGACCCTCGACGATCTGATGAGCGAAGCCTTCGCGGTGGTCCGCGAGGCGTCCCGGCGGACGCTCGGCCAGCGCCACTACGACGTCCAGATGATCGGCGGCATGGTTCTGCACAAGGGCGGCATCGCCGAGATGCGGACCGGCGAAGGCAAGACGCTGGTCGGCACCCTGCCGACCTACCTGAACGCCCTCGAGGGCAAGGGCGTCCACGTCATCACCGTCAACGACTACCTCGCCCGCCGCGACGCCGAGTGGATGGGCAACGTCTACCGGTTCCTGGGCCTGTCGGTCGGGGTGATCGTCAACGGCCTGTCGCAGGGCCAGCGCCAGGAGGCGTACCGCAGCGACATCACCTACGGCACGAACAACGAGTTCGGCTTCGACTACCTGCGGGACAATCTCGTCTACGACGTCAACGAGATGGTCCAGCGCGGCCACAACTTCGTCATCGTCGACGAAGTGGACTCGATCCTGATCGACGAGGCCCGCACGCCGCTGATCATCTCCGGCCCCACCGAGGATCGCTCCGACTTCTACCGGATCATCGATACGGTGGTGAAGGACCTGATCAAGGAAGAGGGCATCTTCGACCACGACGAGAAGCAGCGCCAGGTGCTGCTGACCGAGGTCGGCACCGAGCGGATCGAGGAGATCCTGATGGCCGGCGGCCACCTGGCCGAGGACTCGATCGGCCTCTATGACGCCGCCAACGTCTCGGTCGTGCACCACATCAACCAGGCCCTGCGCGCCAACGTCCTCTACACCCGGGACAAGGACTACATCGTCAAGGCCGGCGAGGTGGTCCTGATCGACGAGTTCACCGGCCGCATGATGTCCGGCCGCCGCCTGTCCGAAGGGCTGCACCAGGCCATCGAGGCCAAGGAAGGCGCCGACATCCAGCCCGAGAACCAGACCTTGGCCTCGGTCACGATCCAGAACTACTTCCGCCTCTACAAGAAGCTGTCGGGCATGACCGGCACCGCCGCGACCGAGGCCCAGGAGTTCGGCGACATCTACAAGATGGATGTCAGCGAGATCCCGACCAACCGCGTGGTCAAGCGGATCGACGTCGACGACGAGGTCTACCGGACCGCCGACGAGAAGAACCGGGCGATCATCAAGCAGATCGAGGACTGCCACCGGCGCGGCCAGCCGATCCTGGTCGGTACGGTCTCGATCGAGAAGTCCGAGCAGCTCTCGGAGCTCCTCAACCAGCACGGCTTCGAGATCGACGGCAAGACCATCAAGGGCATCCCTCACAGCGTACTGAACGCGCGCTACCACGAGCAGGAAGCCCTGATCGTCGCCGACGCCGGCGTGCCCGGCGCGGTGACCATCGCCACCAACATGGCCGGCCGAGGCACCGACATCCAGCTCGGCGGCAACGTCGACATGCACATGGCCAAGTGGCGCCAGGAGCAGACGGGCCTGGGCATTCCGGTCGACCACGACGCTGAAAAGGCCGAGAAGGCCCGCTACGAGGCCGAGATCATCGCCATGCGCCAGAAGGCGCTGGACGCCGGCGGCCTGTACGTCCTGGGCACCGAGCGCCACGAAAGCCGCCGCATCGACAACCAGCTGCGCGGCCGGACGGGCCGCCAGGGCGACCCCGGCAAGTCGAAGTTCTTCCTCTGCTGCGAGGACGACCTGCTGCGCATTTTCGCCGGCGACCGCCTCGACGCCATCATGCGCAACTTCGGCGTCCAGCAGGATGAGGCCATCACCCACAAGTGGCTGAACAAGGCCATCGCCACCGCCCAGAAGCGGGTCGAGCAGCGCAACTACGAGATCCGTAAGAACCTGCTCAAGTACGACGACGTCGTGAACGACCAGCGCAAGGCGGTGTTCGAGCAGCGGCAGGAGTTCCTCGAGTCCAGCGACCTGTCGCAGTTCGCCGCCGAGATGCGCGAAGACCTGATCGACGACCTGATCACCCGCCACCTGCCGCCCAAGGCCTATGCCGAGCAGTGGGACATCGAGGGTCTGGACGAGCGCGTCCGCTCGGTCCTTGGCCTGGAGCTGCCGCTCAAGGAGTGGGCGGCCGAGGAAGGTATCGCCGACGAGGAAATCCGCGACCGCCTGACCCAGGCGGCCAACGCCCGCGCCGCCGAGCGCGAGACGCTGCTGGGCGCCGAGCAGATGCGGTCGTTCGAGAAGAACATCCTGCTGCAGACCATCGACATGCAGTGGCGTGAGCACCTGGTCCACCTGGACCACCTGCGCAACGTCATCGGCCTGCGCGGCTACGGCCAGCGCGACCCGCTGAACGAGTACAAGACCGAGGCCTTCAGCCTGTTCGAGAAGCTGCTGACCGACCTGCGCAGCAACGTCACCAAGTACCTGATGACCATCGAGTTCCAGTTCATGGATCCCGAGCCCGAGCCCAACCCGCTGCAGTTCACCGAAGTCCACATGGACCCGATGACCGGCGAGAACGAGCGGGCCCTGGCCTTCGCCGGCTCAGGCGCGAACCTGACCGGCGAGCAGCGGGCGGCCCTGCCGATCAGCGCCCTGCCGGCCGGCTGGGAGCGTACCAGCCGCAACGCCGCCTGCCCCTGCAACTCCGGCCGCAAGTTCAAGCACTGCCACGGCGCGTTGATCTAGGGGGCGGCTGGCTGGAACGACGCGCGTTGCGTCCTTCGACACGCCGGCCTGAGGGCCGGCTGCTCAGGATGACGTTGTTGGAAGACAATCCTCCTGCGTCATGCTGAGCAGCGCCCGCCGGGCGCGTGTCGAAGCACGCACAGCCTACATCCCGACCCAGGTCCCGTGGAAGCCGAACGGCATGCGCCGGGGCATCTTCGCCGAGGCGATGGGGCCGCCGGGCACGTCCTGGGCGTCGAAGACCAGAAACTCGCTGACATCCTCGGCGGCGCGATAGGCGACCGCGACGATCCAGCCGTCGCCCTCGGGCGCGTCGTCGGACCGGTGGACGAAGACCGGCTCTGACAGGGCGTCGCCCTCGCTGGTGAACCAGTCGCTGCGCTTGCCGGTCTTCAGATCGATATGGGCCAGGGTGTTGGTGCGGATGTCGCCGGGTTTGGTGGTCTGGCCGGCGAACCAGCCGTGGCGGTTCTTCTGGAAGGTGAAGCGCTCGTCGTAGCGCGGGAACTCGCCCGGCATGTCGTCGATCTGCTCTTCGCGGATTGTATCGCTGGCGTCGTTCAGGTCGAAGGTCCAGCGCACCAGATAGGCGCCGCACTGCTCGCCGCGGCGACCGTCGGCCAGCGGGAACAGCGGGGCGACGCGGTACTTCATGACGTCGGCGAGGATCTTCCCGTCCTCCTCCCAGCTGTTCATGACGTGGAAGACGTAGCAGGCGTCGGTCGAGAACCAGCGGATCTGCGCGGTGTCTGCGTCGCGGCGCATGACGCCGACCAGCGCCGGCTTTTCCGGTTCCCACGCAAACGGCGGCCTCCCCGACATCGCCCGCTCCAGGCTGCCGGTCAGCGGCAGGACCGGGAACAGCACATGGTTCTCCGTGACCATGAAGTCATGGATCATCGAACTGTACGGCGCCTCGAACGTCTCGCGGCGAACCAGCTTCCCCTCACGGTCGGCGACGCCGTAGCTGACCATCCGCGACAGCGGCATGGGGCTGTCGGCATAGCCGAAGAAGACCATCTCGCCGGTGACCGGGTCGATCTTGGGGTGGGCGGTGACCTTGCCGCCGAAGTCCTGGTAGCCGAGCGTCTCCAGCGTGCGCGGGTCCATCGCCGTCGGCGGATGGGCCTCCTCCAGCGCCAGCAGCTTGCCGGCGTGCCAGACGATGGCGGTGTTGGCCACGCCGCTGTCCTGGCCGAAGTAGTCGGGGTCGGTGGTCATCGGATTGCCGAAGGTTCCGAACAGCGAGCGGCCGGCGGCGTTCTCGACCTGCCACTTGTGGGTCCGGACCCAGCGGTTGCGGTACCGCACCTTGCCGTCCTCGACATAGAAGGCGTGGAACATGCCGTCGCCGGTGAACCAGTGATAGTTGGGGTCGCGCGGCTCGAACTGCGGGTTCGGCCCGTTGCGGAACAGGGCGCCGCGCAGCTCGCGCGGGATCTCCCCCTTCACCTCCAGATCGAAGTCGTCCTCGCTCCGGATCGGGGCGAAGTTGCCCGACAGGTAGGGGCTGATGCGCACGTCACCGTCCATGGCCGTTCCTCCTCGCGAGCCTCTGCGGGCTCATCTGATCGGTTTACATTTACGACGTAAAATTATCAGGCGTCAACGTCCAGTTCGCAGCGACAAACATCTGCCGCCGTGCGCCGGATTCAGATTAGGCTGCACCGACGGGAGGGATGCATGACGCCCGAACTTGGCATCATCGAAGGCTACTACGGCGCACCATGGACCTGGGCCGAGCGGGCCGACCAGGTCAGCTTCCTGGCCCCGCACGGGTATCGGTTCTTCATGTACGCGCCGAAGGCCGATGCGTTCCTGCGCAAGCGCTGGCGGGAGGACGCGCCAGCGGAGATGACGACGGCCCTCTCCGCCCTGTCCGCGCATTGCCGGGCGACGGGCGTGCGGTTCGGCGTTGGCCTCAGTCCCTACGAAATCTGGGCCGACTTCGGCGATGAGACCAAGGCCGCACTGGCACGCAAGCTGGCCTGGCTGGACTCCATCGGCGTCGACGACCTGGGCATCCTGTTCGACGACATGCGCGGCGATGTCGACGGCTTGGCGGCGACCCAGGTCGAGATCCTGCACTGGATCGCCGACCACACCAGGGCCGGCCGGATCATCGCCTGCCCGACCTACTACACCGACGACCCGTTGCTGGACCGGTTTTTCGGGCAGCGACCGGCGGACTACCTGGAAGGGCTGGGCAAGGCGCTGGATCCGGCCATCGACCTGTTCTGGACCGGCGAGGAGGTCTGCTCGGCCGAGTACAGTCCCGGCCACCTCGCGCGGGTCGAGGGTCAACTGCGCCGCAAGCCGGTGCTGTGGGACAACTACCCGGTCAACGACGGGCCCCGGATGAGCAACTACCTGCACATCCGCGCCATGACCGGCCGGCCGGCGGCGATCGGGAAGCACCTGTCCGCCCACGCGGTGAACCCGGCGCTGCAACCGACGTTGAGTCGCATTCCATGTCTGTCACTGGCGGCGAGCTATGCGCTGGGCGAGGCCTATCAGTACGGCGCTGCGTTCCGGGAGGCGGCGACGGCCGTACTCGGTGCGGACTTCGCCGAGACCCTGCAGCGCAACATCCTGATCCTGCAGTCGACGGGGCTCGACCGCATGGGGCCCGGCACCCTCGAGACACTGCGCCGCCGGTACGGCGCGTTCGACCATCCGGCCGGGCTGGAGATCATCGCCTACCTTGACGGCCGCTACCGCATCACGCCGGAGATGATGGCCAACGAGGGGACCGGCTAGAGCATGCCCGGGTCATATGGAATCATCTGACCCGGATCAGCATGCTCTGGATTCAAACACTTGGAGCGCGTTCGGGCGGCGGAACCGCGTGCACTTCCGCTCGACGCGCTCTAGGGCCTGACGATCGCGCCGCGGTCTGGCCCCAGCGTGCCGTCGAGCACCGCCAGGAAGGCCTGACGCACGCCCGCCGGGCCGCTGTAGCGGTCGAGCGTCAGCCAGCGCGGAGTATCGGCCACGAACTGGTCCCAGGCCTTTCCGTAACGCTCGTCCAGCCCGCCGGGACCCCAGTCCTGGCGGCGCTTCACCACGCGGTCGGGGGCGAAGAAGAACACCGGCGCCGGTCCCGGCAGGGGGGCGCTGTCACGCCCGGCCTCCCAGTGGGTCAGGCCGACGAGACAGGAGTAGGCGAGGCCGTCGCCGAAGCGGTTGTGCACGGCGGCGCGGACCTTCGGGTCGCCCGCGAAGTCGACGAAGACGACCGGCGTCTCCACAGGGCCGGTGGCCACCTCGTCGTAGAGGATGACGTCGTCGTACATCCCGAGGCTCGCGACGAAGGCGCGGTTGCGGGGCGAGGTCAGACCGGCGACGCGCACGCGGCCGGACCGCTTCAGCAGCCAGGCAAGGCCCAGCGCCGTGCGGCTGGAGGCGCTGGACAGCAGCGCCGTACTGCCGCCGAAGTCGCCGTTGTCGACCAGCAGGTCGTCGATCAGGAACGAGGTCATGAACAGCGGATTGAGCAGTGACCGCTCGTCCTGGTGCGGCGCGTCGGCCGGCGCCTCGACATACTGGTTGTAGGTGGGTGGCAGCCCGGCGCGATGGGCGACCGTGTCGACGAAGCCTGTGCGCGACCGGCGCGGCGATGTCAGCAGGTGACTGGCCATCGGCCAGTACCCATAGAAGCGTTCGCCGGCCTTGAAGTCCGGACTGGCGCTGGACTCGACCACCCCGTAGCCCCACGCCGGAATGCAGCCCCAGCCCTCCGGCTTGGGGAAGAACTTCCAGTAGCCGATCTGGTCGCCGGCCACCGCATAGGTGACGTTATTGGCGGTCAGCGAGAAGGACTCGACCCGGAACAGCACCCCGCCGTCCGCCGGCGCGGGGACCGCGGCCTCGCGAATTTCGGTGCGGTGCAGGTCCTTGCGATCGACGAGAAAGTCCCAGGCGGAACCGGTCATGGCGCTCTCCCTTTGCGGCGAAGGCTGTACACTGTAAACCCATCACAGAGATAGCAAGTCCCAGCGGCCATTTCACCTTCATGCCCCGCCTGCTTACAGAGTCCGATGTCGCCGAGTTCCGTGAGCGGCTGATCGCCGCCGCCGAGCGGCTGTTCGCCGAGCACGGGCCGGACGGGGTGACCATGCGCCAGCTGGCCTCGGCGCTGGGCGTCTCGCCGATGACGCCCTACCGGTACTTCAAGGACAAGGACGCCATCCTGGCCGCCGTCCGCGCCAGCGGCTTCGCCCGCTTCGCCTCGGCGCTGGAGGCGGCGACGGCGGCCAGCGCCGATGGCCTGGACCGCTCGCAGACCACCGGCCGGGCCTATGTCCGCTTCGCGCTGGAGAACCAGGACGCCTACCGTCTGATGTTCGACTTCGCCCAGCCCAATGAGGCCGACTTTCCCGAGCTGGTCGCCGCCTCGACCCGGGCGCGCGCCATGTTGATCCGGCATGCCGAAGGCCTGGTCGCCACCGGCGAGGCGGAGGGCGATCCGGAGATGATCGCGCACATCCTCTGGGCCTCGCTGCATGGCGGGCTGGTGCTGCAGATGGCCGGCAAGGTCTCGCCGAGGGTCGACCCGTCCGCCATGCGGCGCGAGGCGTTCGCGACGATCCTGCGCGGGTTGAAGCCGAAGGCTTGACGGTCGCTGCGTAACCGCGCCGATGGTCGTTGCGTGGTTCGACACGCGCTCCGCGCTGCTCACCATGACGTAGAAGGAACACGTCATCCAGAGCAGCCCGCGCAGCGGGCGTGTCGAAGGACGTAACGCATCACTTCCTGGAGCCTCCGATGTCCGAACCGAAACCCTTCAAGGTCGACTGGGCCGAGGCCGATGTGCGGCGGGTGCTGGATCAGGTGCGGCACTACCCCTGGCCGCCGGCGCCGGCGGTGGAGGACGGCTGGCTCTACGGCTGCGACGCGACCTTCCTCAAGGAAATCTGCGCCCACTGGGCCGACCACTACGACTGGCGCGCGGCGCAGGCGGAGCTGAACCGCTTTCCGCAGTTCACGGCGCGCATCGAGGACTTCGACATCCACTTCGTCCACGTCGTCGGCGAGGCGGGCGGCAAGCGGCCGCTGCTGCTGACCCACGGTTGGCCGGGCAGCCACTACGAGTTCTGGGCCAGCATCGAGAAGCTGGCCTTCCCCTCGCGCTTCGGCGGCGATCCGGCCGACGCGTTCGACGTCGTGATCCCCAGCCTGCCGGGCTTCGGCTTCTCGTCGAAGCCAACCCGACCGATCGGCCAGCGGGCCACGGCGCGGATGTTCAACACCCTGATGACGCAGGTGCTCGGGTACGACAGCTATCTCGCCCAGGGCGGCGACTGGGGCGGGCTGGTGACCAGCTGGATCGGCTTCGACCACGGCGCCCACGCCAGGGCTATCCACCTCAACATGATCGGCTTCAGGCCCCAGGGCGGTCCGCAGTCGCCGGAGGAGGTCGCCTGGCTGCAGCACAGCCAGATGATGATGCAGATGCTCGGCGCCTATTTCAGCCTGCAAGCCTCCAGGCCGCAGTCGCTGGCCTGGCTCGGCGCCGGCAATCCGGTCGGGCAGGCGGCCTGGATCCTCGAGCGCTTCCATGACTGGTCCGACCTGCGCACCAAGCCGCTGATCGGCGCCTACACGCGAGACCAGTTGCTGACCAACATCATGATCTATGTGATGACCGGCAGCTTCACGACCGGCGCCTGGTACTACCGCGGCCTGATGGAAGAGGGCGGCATCGCGGCCATGGAGGGCCAGCGCTGCGAGACCCCGACCGCCTTCGCCAACTTCCCCGGCGAGGCCCTCTACAAGGCCCCGCCCCGCAGCTGGGCTGACCGCGCCTACAACATCACCCGCTGGACCGACATGCAGACCGGCGGCCACTTCGCCGCGATGGAAGAGCCGGATCTCTTCGTGGCGGATGTGCGCGAGTGGGCGCGGGAGGCTTAGGCTTTGCCCGGGACATGTACCGTCTTCGGTACGTGTCCCCATCAGCTTGAAGCGGCGGGGGACACGCACTGAAGTGTATGTCCCTGGCTGAGATCACGTTTCCCCTCGTTAGCGGGAAAGGAGCGGTAAAGCCGTGCGTGGTTCGACACGCGGCCTGCGGCCGCTGCTCACCATGACATAAAGGTTCGTCATCGTGAGCAGGCGCGCCAGCGCCGTGTCGAAGGACGCAAGGCGGCGGCCCTGTGCTATAGCCCGCCCATGACCGACAAGACCCAGACCCCCGCTGAGAAGATGAAGGCCATCCTGGCGAAGAAGCAGGGCGGCCTCGCCGCCGCCGGCCAGGCCAACGCCGCGTCCGGCGGCAAGAAGGGTGAGCGCAACGCCGCCGCCGCCTCGATGTCCAAATCCAAGCCGGCCCTGCGGAAGTAGCCGTGGCGGGACGGTACGACTTCGCCTCTGACAATGTCGCCGGCGCGATGCCGGAAGTTATCGACGCTCTGGTCACCGCCAACGTCGGCGTGGCCTCCGGCTACGGGACCGACCACGTCAGCGCCCGGGCCGCCGACCTGATCCGCGCCGCGCTCGACGCCGACGCCGAGGTGCGGTTTACCGCGTCCGGCACCGCCGCCAACGCCCTGGCCCTGGCGACGCTGGCCCAGCCGCACGAGGCGGTGCTGGCCCATGAGCACGCCCACGTTTGCACTGACGAGACCGGCGCCCCGGGCTTCTTCGGCAGCGGCGTCGGCCTGATCGGCCTGCCCGGCGCCAGCGGGAAGATCGAACTCGCCGCGCTCGAGGCGGCGCTGGCCCAGCCCGATGTCTCCTACCGCCAGCCGGCGGCGGCGCTGTCGCTGACCACGGCGACCGAATACGGAACGGTATATTCCACCGCCGCCCTGCGCGCCCTGGCCGCGCCGGTCAAGGCGAAGGGTTATGGCGTTCACCTCGACGGCGCCCGGCTGGCCAACGCTGTGGCCGCCGGCTTGGACCTCAAGGACATCGCCCGCATGGGCGTCGACATCCTGGTGATGGGCGGGACCAAGGCCGGCTCGACCCCGACCGAGGCGCTGGTGCTGCTCAACAAGGACCTGGCCCGCCGCTTCGACGCGCGGCTCAAGCACGCCGGCCAGCTGGTCTCCAAGGGCCGGTTCCTGGCCGCGCCCTGGATCGGCATGCTGGAGACCGGCGCCTGGTCGGCCCGCGCCGCCCACGCCAACGCCATGGCGCAACGGCTGGCCGCTCTCATGCCCTTTCCGATCCTGCACCCGGTCGAGGCCAACGGCCTGTTCGTCGCCATGGACGAGCCGGCGCTGCAGCGGCTGCAGGGCAAGGGCTGGTTCGTCTACCGCTTCCTCGACGGCTCCGTCCGCTTCATGTGCAGCTGGGCGACGACGCCGGAGCTGGTGGACGAGCTGGGACAGGCGTTGAAAGAGATCGTCTAGCACCCTCCCTCCCCCTTCTGGGGAGGGACAGGTCCGCGCAGCGGACCAGGGTGGGGCAAGAGGTAGCCATCTTCGAGTCAGGTGAGGATCGCTGCTTGCCCCACCCGTCTCGTCTCGCTGCGCTCGCCGATCCACCCTCCCCACAAGGGGGAGGAACAAGGCTTGCCTGACGCTACGTCGCGGCCTTAGCTCGCGGCCATGAGCGAGCAATCCCATCCCGAGATCCGTGAGGCCGTCCGCAAGCTGTGCGCGGGTTTTCCCGGCGAGTACTGGCGGGCGCTGGACCGCGACCGGACCTACCCCACCGAGTTCGTGAAGACGCTGACCGAGGCGGGCTTCCTGTCGGTGCTGATCCCCGAGGAATACGGCGGCTCGGGCCTGGGCCTGTCGGCGGCGAACGCCGTGCTGGAAGAGATCCATCGCAGCGGCGGAAACGGCGGCGGCTGTCACGCCCAGATGTACACCATGGGCACGGTGCTCAAGCACGGCAGCGCCGCCCAGAAGGCCGAGTACCTGCCGAAGATCGCCTCGGGCGAACTGCGGCTGCAGGCCTTCGGCGTCACCGAACCGACCGCCGGCACCGACACCACACGCATCTCGACCTTCGCGAAGCGGGTCGGCGACAAGTACTTCGTCAACGGCCAGAAGATCTGGATCAGCCGCGCCGAGCACAGCGACCTGATGGTTCTGCTGGTCCGCACCACCCCGCGCGAGGAGGCCGCCCGTCCGGCCGACGGCATGAGCGTTTTGCTGGTCGACATGCGCGCCGCGGTCGGAAACGGCCTGACCATCCGGCCGATCCGCACCATGCTCAACCACGCCACCACCGAGCTGTTCTTCGACAACCTCGAGGTGCCGGTCGAGAACCTGGTCGGCGAGGAGGGCAAGGGCTTCCGCTACATCCTCGACGGCATGAACGCCGAACGCATCCTGATCGCGGCCGAGTGCATCGGCGACGGGCGGTTCTTCATCGACCGCTCCTCGGCCTATGCGAAGGACCGCAGCGTATTCGGCCGGGCCATCGGCGAGAACCAGGGCGTTCAGTTCCCCATCGCCCGAAACCATGTCCAGCTGTCGGCCGCCGCCCTGATGGTCGACCACGCCGCCGCCCTGTTCGAGGCCGGCCAGCCCTGCGGCACCGAGGCCAACATGGCCAAGATGCTGGCCTCCGAAGCCAGCTGGGCTGCCGCCGACACCTGCATCCAGACCCACGGCGGCTTCGGCTTCGCCGAGGAGTACGACGTCGAGCGCAAGTTCCGCGAGACGCGCCTCTACCAGGTGGCCCCGATCAGCACGAACCTAATCCTGAGCCACGTGGGCACGCACGTGCTGGGGATGCCCAAGAGCTTCTGAGGCCCTGCGTGCTTCGACACGCGCCTGCGGCGCTGCTCAGCATGACGCTGCTGAGCAGCCTTCTCATCACATCATCCTGAGCAGCCGCGAAGCGGCGTGTCGAAGGACGCACTGCGCCTCTTGCATAGCCCTGCCGCATGGCTTTTTATCCAACGCCATGCGTCTAAGGCATATTGAAGTGTTCCACGCGGTGTATGCGCACGGGTCGATCTCGACCGCGGCGCGGGCGCTGAACGTGTCCCAGCCCTCGGTGAGCAAGGTGCTCAAACACGCCGAGGACCAGCTGGGCTTCGACCTGTTCCGGAGGGTGAAGGGGCGGCTGGCTCCGACCGACGAGGCGCATGCGCTCTTCCGTGAGGTGAAGGAGGTCTTCGAGCGGCTCGACTCGCTCAAGCAGGCCGCCCGCAACCTCAAGCTCGGCGAAGGGGGGCATATCCGCGCCGCCGTGCTGCCGGCGCTGGGCCTGGGCGTCGCGCCCGAGGCCGTGGCCCGCTTCCGGGTGGCGCACCCGACCGTGACCTTCGACTTCCGCACCCTACACTATGACGAGGTTCTGCGCGGCCTCTACGAGCATGAGGTCGACATGGCGCTTGCCTATGACGCCATCCAGCACCCGCGCATCGCCAACTTCCAGATCGGGACCGGCGAACTCATGCTCATGTTCCCGCGTGGCGAGTTCGGGGCGGACGCCGCCGAGCGGCTGGACCTGGCCGAGCTGGAAACGCGCGAATACATCGGCTCGGGCGCCACGGGTCCGGTCAGCGAGATCTTCAACCGGGAGGTCGAGTCGCGCGGGCTGACCATCAATGAGCCGGTGACTTGCAGCACCTTCTACATGGCCGCCTCACTCGTTCGGAACGGGGTCGGGGTTGCGGTGGTCGACGAGTTCACCGCCCGGTCCGCCCCCTCCGACAAGGTCGAGTTCCGACCGCTCGACCCGCCGCTGCAGTTCGGCGTCTACTGCATGCACCTGGAAGACCGGCCGCTCTCCAACCTGTCGGAGAACTTCATCAGGACGATGGGCCAGGTGCTGGCGGAGAAGAGTGGCGGCCAGGCCGTCCCATAGCTTTTCTTCATAGACCAGACCCGCATCTGAATTCGACGTCGGGCGGTTCCATCGCGATGGTCTCGCCACCAAAGACAGCCACCCGAGCGTTCCATGATCTCCTCGCCCTACCTCCTCTACCTTGGCGCCGCGACCGATCCGCTGGCGGTGAAGACCGCGCGCGGCGTGGCCGAGTGGCGGTCCGAGCTCTGTCTCGGCCAGCGCCGGCTGCCCGGCTGCGAGGTCACCCTTGGCCTTGAGGACATGACCGTGGGCCAGGCCGCGGCGAGCGGCGCCAGGACGATGATCATCGGCGAGGCCAACGCCGGCGGCGTGCTCAGCGCCGCCGCCGTGCCGGAAATCGTCGCCGCGCTGGAGGCGGGACTCGACGTCGCCAGCGGGCTACACCAGCGGCTGGGCGATGTCCCCGCTATCCGCGAGGCGGCCGAGCGCCTCGGCCGCCGTCTGTTCGATGTGCGCCAGCCGCGGGGGGATCTCGCGGTCGGCAAGGGAACCCCTCGCGCAGGCCTGCGACTGCTGACCGTCGGCACGGACTGCTCGATGGGCAAGATGTACACCTCCCTGGCCCTGGAGCGTGAGATGCGCGCCCGGGGCTTGAAGGCTGACTTCCGCGCCACCGGCCAGACCGGCATCCTGATCGCGGGCGAGGGCGTCGCGGTCGACGCGGTCGTCGCCGACTTCATCTCCGGCGGCGCCGAGCGGATCTCGCCCGCCCGCTACGACGGCGGGTGGGACATCATCGAAGGCCAGGGCTCGCTGTTCCACCCGTCCTACGCCGGGGTTTCCCTGGGCCTGCTGCACGGCAGCCAACCGGACGCGCTGGTCCTCTGCCACGAGCCGGGGCGGCCGCACATGCGCGGCGTGCCGGGCCATCCTGTGCCGGGGCTGAAGGAGACCCTGGAGCGCAACCTGGAGGCCGCGCGCCTTACCAACCCCGCGGTCATTCCGGTGGGCGTGGCCTTCAACACATCCACCTTCAGCGACGAGGAGGCCGCCCGTCTCTGCGCCGAGGCCGCCGCCGAACTCCATCTGCCCTGCCAGGACCCCGTCCGGATGGGCGTCGACCGGATCGTGGACAACCTGCTGTCATGCTTCGAAGCTTCGTCGTCTCACGCCGCCACTGGCCGCTGAAGGCGCCCTTCCGCATCTCGCGGGGCGTCAAGACCGCCGCCGACACGGTGATGGTCGAGCTGCGCCGCGGCGCGGCGGGCGGTCGCGGGGAGTCCGTCCCCTATCCTCGCTATGGCGAGAGCGTCGACGCGGTGGTCGCCCAACTTGAGGCCGTGGCCGACGCCTTCGAGGCCGGGATGCCGGACGAGGCGGTGGTCGCCATGCTGCCGGCCGGTGCGGCGCGCAACGCGCTGGACTGCGCCCTCTGGGATCTCCGCGCCCGGGAAACCGGCCGCGGCGTGGCGGAGATGACCGGTCTGGCGCAGCCGGAGCGACTGGCCTGCGCGGTAACGGTCAGTCTCGACGAACCGGAGGCCATGGCCGCGGCGGCGCGAGCCATCGCCGACGCGCCGGTGGTCAAGGTCAAACTGGATGGCGCGCTGGTCGAGGAGCGTTTGCTCGCTGTGGGTCAGGCGGCGCCCGCTTCGCGACTCATCATCGATCCGAACGAAGGCTGGTCGCTCGAACTTCTGCGCGACGTATCGCCGCTGCTTGCCCGCATGAATATCGCTCTGATTGAGCAGCCGCTGCCGGCCGGCGCGGATGACGGGCTGGAAGGGTTCGACCCGCCGGCGCCGGTTTGCGCCGATGAGTCGGTCCATACGACCGGGCAGCTTGCTGACCTCAGGGGGCGCTACCAGGCGATCAACATCAAGCTCGACAAGACGGGCGGCCTGACCGAGGCGATCACCTTGCTGGGCGAGGCCCGCAGGCTTGGCTTCACGGTGATGACCGGCTGTATGGTGGCGTCATCCCTGGCCATCGCGCCGGCTCTCCATATCGCCGGCGCCTCCGATTTCGCTGACCTTGACGGGCCCTGGTGGCTGGCCGATGACTGGTCCGGCGGGGTCAAGGTCGAAGGCGGCTGGCTGACGCCGCCGGCGCGGGGCTTCTGGGGATAACCCGGATAGATTGTATAGGGTTTGGTTATGCCTTTCCGAAGCGTCGGAAAGGCTTTGGTTATTGGCGGTGATCGGACGAACAGCGATCCTGCGACAGACGGCGGTGGACAGGGCGGAATGCCCGCTCCGCGCACAGAGGGGGTTACGGGACATGTCCAACAAGATCATCACGACCTTTAAGTTCGCCCTGCTCGCGGGGGCGTCGCTGATCGCGACCAACGCCTGGGCCCAGGACGCCGGCACCGAGGTCGAGGCCATCACGGTCATCGGCAGCCAGATCAAGGGCGCGAAGGTCGACACCGCCCTTCCGGTGACCCTTGTCAGCCAGGACGACATCGTCGCGACGGGCGCCGTCTCCGGCGATGAACTGTTCCGCGCCATTCCGCAGGCGGGCGACGTCCAGTTCCAGGAAGCCCGCACCACCGGCAACCTGAATGACGCGCGCGGCGACGTCGCGTCGCTGAACCTGCGCAGCCTCGGCACCGGCAACACCCTGATGCTGCTGAACGGCCGCCGTTCGGTCATGCACCCGGGCACCCAGACCGAGAACTTTGTTCCCGTCACGACGCCCAACACCAACTCCATTCCTGTCTCCGGCGTGAAGCGGGTCGAGGTGTTGCGCGACGGCGCGGCCGCCATCTACGGAACCGACGCCGTGGCCGGCGTGGTCAACACCGTTCTGGACACCCGCTTCGAGGGGCTCCGCATGGAGCTCCAGGGCGGCGGGTCGGAAGGCACCGGCTACCGCGAAGGGCAGTTCACGGTGAAGGCGGGAACCGAGCTCGACGACGGAACGCGCCTGACCTTCTTCGGCAGCTACACGGGCCGCACGCGTCTGAACGCTTCGGAACGCTACTACGCCGCCAGCGAAGACCATCGCCCCGGCGTGGTCGGCACCCCCTGGGAAGGCAACACCGCGTTCGACAACCGGTCGACCTCCAGCCCCTGGGGTTCGTTCAGCGTTGTTGGTCTGACCTCGAGCAGCTCGGCCCTCCAGGTCAAGCAGAGCAGCGTCAACCTGACGGCCAGCGGCGTGTTCCACATCGAACCGGTCGCGAACGCCCTGACCCAGACCGGCGGCTGCAACAGCACCCTGTTCGGCGCCGGCGATATCTGCATCCGCTCCGGCACGATCACCAACACGGCCCAACGGGCGCTCCGCTATGACGAAAACCCCGACCGGACCCTGCGCGGGAGCGTCGAGCGGACCAACCTGTTCAGCACGATCGAGCGCGACATCACGCCCGACATCCTGTTCTACGGCGAGGTCGGATACTATCACTCGCTGTTCAACGGCAGCCGTGAGCAGTCGGCCCCGCTGTCGTCGGCGCCGATCAGCATCGCCGCCAACGCCTACTGGAACCCGTTCGGTCCCACGGGCAGCCCCAACCGGCTCGCCAATCTGACCAATGTTCCGGCCGGCGGCCTGGCGCTGAACATGACGACCTACCGGCCGGTCGACACCGGCCCCCGCAGCTACACCGTGACCGATGACAGCATCCGTCTGCTCGGCGGTCTGCGCGGCAACTGGAACGGCTGGGACTGGGACACGGCCTTCGTCTACTCCGAGGCCCGCACCAAGGACCAGACCCGCAACGCCATCAGCAACACCCTCTTCCAGCAGGCGGTGTCGCGGACGACCGCCGACGCCTACAACCCCTTCAACGGCGGCTCGCAGGGCGCCTTTTCGCTGGGCGACGGCACGCCCAACAGCCGCGGGACCATCAACTCGTTCCTGATCAACGTCTACCGGATCAGCGAGACTTCGCTGGCCCTGTGGGACTTCAAGGTCTCCAACCCCGACCTCTTCCAGCTGCCGGCGGGCCCGCTCGGCCTGGCGGCCGGTGTCGAGGTCCGGCGCGAGGCCTTCCTGGACGACCGCGATGATCGTCTCGACGGGACCATCAAATACACCAACCCCATCTCCGGCATCATCTACGGCACGGACGTGATGGGCGCGAGCGGCTCTCCTGACGTGGAGGGCGACCGCAACATCGGGTCGCTCTACCTCGAGCTGGCGATCCCGGTCATCTCGCCCGAGATGAACATCCCGTTCATCGAAGAAGTCAGCCTGCAGGTGGCGGCGCGCGACGAGTACTACTCCGACTTCGGCAACGTCCTGAAGCCGAAGGCGGCCCTGCTTTGGAAGGTCGGCGCCGGCTTCGCGGTGCGGGGCTCGGTGTCGCAGAGCTTCCGGGCTCCCAACCTGCCGCAGTTCTACAGCGACGGGACGACGGTCGCCAACACCCGCACCGACTGGGCCGCCTGCCGGATCAACAATCCGCCGCTTCCGCTCCCGGCGCCCCCCCCGGCCTGCACCTCCGCCAGCACGCTGGAAGTGCGGAGCGGCAACGAGGACCTGATCCCGGAAGAAGCGGACAACGCGACGGTCGGCTTCGTCTACGAGCCCTCCTTCATTCCGCAGGAGTACGGCCGGCTTCTGATCACCGGCGACTATTGGCAGATCCGCCAGAAGAACGTCATCGGCGTGCTCGGAGCCACCAACCAGATCGCCTACGACTATCTGCTGCGTCTGGGCGGCGGCTCGAACCCGAACGTCGTCCGCAACGCTCCCACGGGCCTCAACACGGTCGGCACGATCGACTATGTGAACGACGTCTACGTGAACCTGCAGCCCCGCATGATCGAAGGCCTGGACGTGACCGTCGAGTACGATCTCGACGACACCGCCTTTGGCGACTTCAACTTCAAGCTCAACGGGGCCCAGCTGCTGGGCTACGACCAGAGCCCCGGCGAGATCGAGAAGATCCTGATCGCGGCGATCAATAGCGGCACCCTGGTCGGCCCGACCGTCGCCAGCGCCGGCAGCCGCGTTGCGATCGACGGCTATCCGGAGTTCCGGGCCACGGCGACCATGACCTGGCGCAAGGATGGCTGGGGCGCGGGCCTCTTCGTCAACTATGTCGGCGCGGTCTACGACACCGGCCCGACCCAGGTGAACAACCGCTACTATGAGCTCGAGGCCTGGACGACGGTCAGCCTTTACGGCCAGTACGCCTTCAAGGACGGCATGTTCGACGGCTCCACCGTTCGCGTCGGGGTCCGCAACCTCGACGACAAGGATCCGCCGCTGGCGTCGAACAACTTCGGCTACCTGGGCGCGCTGCACAACGCCACGGGCCGCTACTGGTACGCGACGCTGAGCAAGCGCTTCTAGCGCCCTTATCGAGGTCGTGAACGGGAAGGTCGCCATGATCCGGCCCCCGCGCCGAGGAACGCTACAGGTGCGCCTGCCGTGGATCGGAGCCGTCGTCGTGACCGCTCTGACCCTCGGCGGATCGCACGGTGGCGCGGTCGAGGCGGGTGCGCCCCGCCTCGATCTCCTGCTGCGGGGCGGGCAGGTGATCGACGGGACGGGCGCACCGGCGCGCCGGGCCGATGTCGGCGTCATCGGCGACCGGATCGTTCTGGCCGGCGACGGATCCGGCCGGGCGGCGGCCCGGGTCGTTGATGTCGCCGGGCTGATCGTCGTGCCGGGGTTCATCGACCCCCATACCCACGCGGGATCAGATATCGCCTCTGACGACGCGGCGACGCGGGCGAACCTCAACTATGTCACCCAAGGCGTGACGACGGTGTTCATCGGCAACGACGGCGAGGGCCGGCCGGATATCGCGACCTTCTTCGGCGATATGGATCGGCGCGGCGTCGGCGTGAATGTCGCCGGCTTTGTCGGGTTCGGCGCCGTGCGGGAGGCTGTCGTGGGCCAGGACGACCGCACGCCGACGCCCGTTGAACTCGAGCGCATGAAGAGCCTGGTCGCCGGCGCCATGTGCGAGGGCGCGGTCGGCTTCTCGACGGGCCTCTACTATGCGCCGCAGAGCTTCGCCGCCACCGAGGAGGTCATCGCTCTGGCGCGCGAGGCGGCCACGCGGGGCGGCGTCTACGACAGTCACCTGCGGGACGAGGGTTCCGACAACATCGGCTTGCTGGCGGCGGTCGAGGAAGCCCTCCGCGTCGGGCGAGAGGCCGGGATGCCGGTCCACTTCGCCCACATCAAGGCGCTGGGCGTCGATGTCCAGGGCAAGGCCGCCGAGGTCATCGCCCTCATCGAGGCCGAGCGGGCCAAGGGCCTCAGCGTCACCGCCGACCAATACCCCTGGGCGGCGTCCGGCACGCGGGTGTCCAACGCCCTGCTGCCCCGCTGGGCGATGAATGGGGGGGAGGCGGCGCTCAAGGCGCGGCTGGCGGATCCGGCGCTGCGAGACCGGCTGGTCGCCGACATCACTGACAACCTGCGCCGCCGCGGCGGTCCCGCGTCGCTTCTGCTCACGTCCGGGCCCTTCGCCGGCCAGCGCCTCGGCGAACTGGCGGCGGCCTGGAAGGTCCTCCCGGTCGAGGCCGCGATCCGGGTCGTCCGCGACGAGGGCGACGCCCGCCTCGCCAGCTTCAACATGGCCGAGGCCGATATCGCCGCATTCGCGGTCCAGCCCTGGGTCATGACCGGCTCCGACGGCAGCCTCGGCCACCCGCGCAAATACGGCACCTACCCCCTGGCCTGGACGCGGTTCGTAACCCAGGGACGACTGCTGACGGCGGAGCAGTACGTGCGCCGCAGCTCGGGCCTGGTCGCCGACACCTTCGGCGTCGAGGGGCGGGGCTACCTCTCCCCCGGCAAGTTCGCCGACATCGTGGTCTTCGACCCTGCGACCTTCGCGGCGGCGGCGGACTACGAGCATCCGACCCGGCTTTCGACCGGCGTGCGATGGGCTCTCGTCAACGGCCGTCCGGCAATCGAAGATGGGCGTCCGACTCTGGCGCTCGCCGGCAAGAGCCTGCGCCGTCCCGCCCACCCAGACTGGAAGTGCACCGCATGACCGAAACCTCCAATCCCCCCGTGGACGCGCCGAAGAAGCCCGGCCTCCTCGGTCGCGTCGCGGGCCTGTGGTTCGCCATTCCGCTGTGGCAGCGCATCCTGGCGTCCCTGCTGGCCGGCGGGATCGCGGGCTATCTCTGGGGTCCGGGGGCCGCTTCGATCAAATGGATCGGCGACCTGTTCGTGCTGCTGATCCGGATGGCGGTTATCCCGCTGGTTCTGGTGACCATCGTCTCGGGTGTGGCGGCGCTGGGCGACGCCCGCCGGCTCGGCTCCATCGGGGTCAAGACGCTGCTGCTCTACCTGTTCACGACCTCCATTGCCGTGGTCGTGGGTCTCTCGCTCGGAACCTACGCCCAGCCCGGTGTGGGCGCCGACTTCTCGGCCGCCACGCCGCAGGTGCTGAACGCAACCGAGTCGGTGGGCCTCAAGATCACCGACGTGGTGCCCGCCAACGTATTCAAGGCCCTGGCGGAAGGCGCGCTGCTGCCGACCATCTTCTTCGCGCTGCTGCTGGGCTCGGCGATCCTGGCCACCGGTGAGAAGGGCAAGCCGATGGCCACCCTGTTCGAGTCAGCCTCCGAGGTGATGCTGAAAGTCGTCGCCATCATCATGGAGCTGGCCCCGTTCGGTGTGTTCGCGCTGATCGCGACGGTCATGGGGACGACCGGCCTGAAGGTCTTCGCCAGCATCGGCGTCCTCGCCCTCTGCGTGCTCGCCGGCTCGATGTTCCAGACCTTCGTCGTCCATTCGCTGGTCGTGCGTCTGCTGGCCTGGCTGCCGGTCATTCCCTTCTTCCGCGGCATCACCGACGCCATGCTGGTGGCCTTCTCCACCTCATCGAGCTCCGCCACCCTGCCGGTGGCGATGCGGGTCGCCGAGGAGAACCTCGGCATCAAGCCGGCCGTCGCCTCCACGGCGCTGCCGCTGGGCACCACGGTCAGCATGGACGGCACCGCCCTCTACATCGGCCTGCTCGCCACCTTCGCCGCCCAGGCCTTCGGCGTTCAGTTGAGCATGGAGCAGTACCTGCTCATCGGCGTGACCACGGTGATGGTCGCGGTCGGGACGGCGCCTGTGCCCTCCGCATCGCTTTTCATGCTGGCCGGGGTGCTGACGACGTTCGGCATCACGCCTGAGCAGACCGCCATCCTCGTCGGCTTCATTCTGCCCTTTGACCGCATCCTCGACATGATCCGGACCGTCCCCAACAACACCAGCGACCTCGCTGTGGCGACGGTGGTGGCCCGTTGGGAGAACGAGATCGATGTCGAGGTCTACAAGTCTTCCAAGGATGTCTGACCCATGCGCTTGATCCGTTTCTGGCTGGCGGCCCTCGCGGCCCTGTCGGTGGCCATAGCGCCGCTGGCCCAGGCCCAGCCGCAACGCCGCCAGCTCCTTGAGTACCCCTCCATCCACCATCCGGTGGTGGGTACGCGAGGCATGGTGGTCAGCCAGAACGCCATCGCCACCGAGGTCGGGGCCGAGATCCTGCGCAAGGGCGGGAACGCCGTCGACGCGGCGGTGGCCGTGGGCTTCGCGCTCGCGGTCACCCTGCCGCGGGCCGGCAACATCGGCGGTGACGGCTTCATGCTGGTGCACATCGCCGGGACCGGAAAGACCATCGTCATCGACTTCCGCTCGGTCGCGCCGGCGGCGGCGACGCTGGCGATGTTCGTCAACGACAAGGGCGAGGAAACGACCCGGGCGTCGAGGGGCTACCGCGCCTCGGCCGTCCCTGGCACGGTCGCCGGCCTGGCGCTGGCCCACAAACAGTACGGCAAGCTGCCCTGGAAGGATGTGGTCCTGCCGGCCTGGCGACTGGCGGCCGAGGGCGTCGTGCTGACACCCGACGAGGCCTTTGTCTTCAGCTGGGCCCAGGAGCGGATGACCGAGAGCGTCGCCGGCCAGCGGACCTTCTACAAGCCGGGCGGCGAACTCTACAAAGCCGGCGAGATCCTGAAGCAGCCCGACCTCGCCTGGTCCCTGAAACAGATCGCCGACCACGGGGCCGACGCCTTCTACAGGGGCGAGATCGCCCGCCGCTTCGCCGCCGACATGAAGGCCAACAACGGCCTGATCACCCTGGAGGACCTTGCCGCCTACAGGCCGGTGGTGCGCGAGCCGCTGATGGGGACCTACCGCGGCTACGCCGTGGCCACCACGCCGCCGGCCAGCGCCGGCGGGGCCACCCTGCTGCAGATGCTCAACACCCTGGAGCACTTCGACCTCAAGGCGCTCGGCGGCGCCGGGTCTTCGGGCGCACTGCATGTGATGGCCGAGGCCATGAAGCTGGCCTACGCCGACCGGTACCGGTTCCTGGGCGACACCGACTTCGTCAAGGTCCCGCTGAAGGGCTTCACCTCCAAGGCCTACGGCGAGGAGCGGGCCCGGATGATCGACAGCGAGAAGGCCAAGCCGGCCAAGGCGATGGGCGCCGGCGACCCCTGGAAGTTCGAGAGCCCCAGCACGACCCACTACAGTGTCGCGGACGCGGCCGGGAACGTCGTCAGCACGACCTACACCCTGGGCGCCGACTTCGGCTCGGGCGTCATGGTCGAAGGGACCGGCTTCGTTCTCAACAACCAGATGAACAACTACAGCCACGAACAGGCCTTCGAGGCCGTCAGGGACGGCGGACCGGCGCCGCTCAACGGCATGGCGCCGGGCAAGCGCATGCTGTCGACCATGATGCCGACCATCGTGTTCAAGGACGGCAAACCCTGGCTGATCACCGGGACGCCGGGGGGCAGCACGATCATCGATACGGTGTTGCAGGTGATCGTCAACGTCATCGATTTCGACCTCAACATCGCTGAGGCGACCCACCAGCCCCGCATCTTCCAGGCGGCGACGGACACGCTCGAGGTCGAGCCCAACTTCAATCCCGACACCGTCGCCGCGCTCCGCGCAAAAGGGCATCCGGTGAAGACGGCCGAGACGATGGGCAGCGCCCAGTCCATCATGATCGAGAAGGGCCTGTTCCTGGGCGCCGCCGATCCGCGGCGTCCTGGCGCGCTGGCGGTGGCCCCGTGAACCGGCTGCTGCGCGGGACCGTCGCGGGGTTCGCCATCGCGGCGATCCTGGCGACCGGACCGGTCAGCGCGGCCACCCCGCGGGTCGCCCCTGCCGCGCCCGCCGCGCAGGCTCCGGTCCGGACGTCCGGGTTCGTGGCCGCCGCCAACCCCATGGCCGTTGAGGCCGGGCTGAGCGTGCTGCGTCGGGGCGGCAGCGCCGCCGACGCCGCCGTCGCCGTGCAGGTCATGCTTGGTCTGGCCGAGCCGCAGGCGAGCGGCATCGGCGGCGGCGCCTTCCTCATGCACTACGATGCCCAGACCGGCGAGGTCACGGCGTGGAACGGTCGCGAGACCGCGCCGGCGGCGGCTTCGCCGACGATGTTCCTGAACGACGAAGGCGCGCCGCTGAAGCGCGCGGACGCCATGCGCAGCGGCCGGGCGACCGGCGTCCCCGGCGTCATGGCCATGCTGGAAGCGGTTCAGAAGCGCCATGGCAAGCTGCCCTGGAATACGCTGTTCGAGGATACCGCCGAGGCGGCCGAACAGGGTTTCATCGTCACGCCCCGCATGGCCGAACAGATCGTGCGCCATGCGGCCACCGACCGGACGCCGGACGCCCGCGCCCTGTTCGGCCGACCGGACGGCACGCCGCTCCAGGCCGGCGACACCTACCGAAACGCGCCCTATGCGGAGGTCATGCGCCGCATGGCCCGCGATGGCGCCAGGGTGCTCTACACCGGGTCCATCGCCGACAAGATCGTCGCCCGTACGACGCAGGCTCCCTATGCTGGCGAGATGACCCTGGCCGACCTGGCCGCCTACCGGCCGCAGCAGATCCCGGCTCTGTGCAAGCCCTACCGCGTGCACATCATCTGCGTGCCCGCGCCGCCGGCCAGCGGGGTCGGGCTGCTTGAGCTTCTCGGCCTGCTGGAACGCACAGACATCGACAGGCGCGGGCCGACCGACCCGCAGGCATGGTACCTGTTCGCCGAGGCCAGCCGCGTGATGTACGCTGATCGCGACCGCTATGTCGGCGATCCCCGATACGTCCAGGTGCCGGTCGCCGGCCTGCTGGACCCGACCTATCTGGACCAGCGGGCGCGGCTGATCGGCGACCGCGCCTCGGCCACGCCGCCGGGGGCCGGCAAGCCCGCGGGCGCCGTGACGGCGGGTGTCGACAGGACAGACGAGCCCGCCGGCACCACCCATTTCGTCATCGTCGACAAGGACGGCGACGTGGTCTCCATGACCTCTACGGTCGAGACCTATTTCGGCTCCGGCCGGGTGGTCGACGGGTTCCTGCTCAACAACCAGATGACCGACTTCTCGTTCGATCCGTTCGAAAAGGACGGCGCGCCGGCCGCCAACGCCGTGGCCGGGGGCAAGAGGCCCCGGTCATCAATGACACCGGTCATCATCCTCGACCGACAGGGCCGCTTCGTCGGGGCCGTGGGGTCGCCCGGCGGCAACGCCATCCCCGCCTATGTCGCCAAGACCCTTGTCGGCGTCCTCGACTGGAAGCTGCCGATTCAGGAAGCGATGGACCTGCCCAACCTCGTCGCCCGGGGCCCCGACTTCAACGGCGAGGCCCACAGGTTCCCGCCCGGCGTGCTGGAGGGGCTCAAGGCCCGCGGCGTCGAGGTCAAGCGCGGCTCCGGTGAGGAAAGCGGCATCCACGGGGTGATGGTCGTCGATGGCCGGTTCGTGGGCGGCGCGGACTCCCGTCGAGAAGGCGCCGCCCGAACCGTCGAGCCCGTGAACTGAGACCGCCGACCATGCCGTTGAGCGCAACCACGCGCGGCGTCTACGCCATCGCCGTGACGCCCTTCACCCGCGATGGCGCGGTCGACGACTCGTCGGTCGACCGCATGGTCGATTTCTACGAGGGCGTCGGGGTCGACGGTCTGACCATTCTCGGAATTCTCGGCGAGGCGCCGAAGATCGACCAGGCCGAGGCCATGGCCTTCGCCACGCGGGTTATCAGGCGCACAGCCTTGCCAATCGTGGTCGGGGTCTCCGCCCCCGGCTTCGCGGCCATGGGCGCGCTGGCCAGGGCGGTGATGGATCTGGGCGCCGCCGGGGTGATGATCGGCCCGCCGCCCAACCTGCGCTCCGACGACCAGATCGTGAACTACTTCGCCGGCGCCGCCGAGGCGGTGGGCCGCGACACCCCCTGGGTGCTGCAGGACTATCCGCTGGCCCTGACCGTCCAGATGACCGCGGGGGTCATTCGACGCATCGTTCAGGACAATCCGAACTGCGTGATGCTCAAGCACGAGGACTGGCCGGGACTGGAAAAGATCACCGCCCTGCGTGGCTTTCAGGCTGACGGCGCAATGCGGCCGATTTCGATCCTGTGCGGCAATGGCGGTCTGTTCCTCGACTTCGAGACCGAGCGTGGCGCCGACGGCGCCATGACCGGCTACGCCTTCCCAGAGATGCTGGTCGACCTGGTGGAGCACGCCCGCTCCGGCCGCCGCGACGCCGCGCACGACCTGTTCGACGCCCACCTGCCGCTGCTGCGCTACGAGCACCAGCAGGGCGTCGGGCTGGCCGTCCGCAAGTACATCCTCATGAAGCGCGGCGTCATCGCCAGCGACCATCAACGCAAGCCGGCGGCGACGCTGAGCGAAACGGCCAGGGCCGAGGTGGACTACCTCCTCGCCCGGCTGGCCCGCTTCGACCGCCGCGCAACCCGGGACAGCTGAGCCATGGATCTTGGACTGACCGGAAAGACCGCGCTCGTCCTGGGCGCCTCCAGCGGTCTGGGCCGCGCCATCGCGCTGGGCCTGGCGCGGGAGGGCGCGAATGTCGCCGTCGCCGCCCGAAATGAAGCGGCGCTGGCCGCCCTGGCGGGCGAGATCGAGGCGCTCGGCGTCCGCGCCCTGCCGGTGCGCTGGGACCTCGCCGACCTCACGGTGATCGACGGCAATATCGCGGCGGTCGAGGCGTCGGTCGGCCCCGTCGACATCCTGATCAACAACACCGGCGGGCCGCCGCCGACCACGGCCTCGGGCCAGTCGCCCGACCTCTGGACAGCCCAGTTCCAGGCGATGGTCGCCTCGGTGATCGCCACCACCGACCGGGTGCTGCCCGGCATGATCGCCCGCCGCTGGGGCCGGATCATCACCAGCACCTCCTCGGGAGTCATCGCGCCGATCGCCAACCTGGCCCTCTCCAACGCCCTGCGCCTCTCGCTGGTCGGCTGGTCCAAGACCCTGGCGCGCGAGGTCGCCCGCGACGGCGTCACCTGCAATGTCGTCGTGCCTGGCCGCATCGCCACCGACCGCACCCGCTTCCTTGACGGGAAGCGGGCCGAGCGGGAAGGCCGCTCCATCGACCAGGTCGAGGCCGCCAGCCTGGGCGCCATCCCGGCCGGGCGCTACGGTGATCCGGGCGAGTATGCCGACGTCGTCGCCTTCCTGGCCTCGACCCGCGCCTCCTATGTCACCGGTTCGACCGTCCGCGTGGACGGCGGCCAGATCGCCTCCATCTAGCCTCGCCGCCGCCAGAGAAAGCCCGCGCCATGTCCCTAGACCCCACGCTCAAGGCCATGCTGGAGACCATCTCGACCGGAACCCTGACCACCATCCTGCTCAAGAAGGGCCTGAGGAACGTCTGGCTGCGCGGCGCGCTGCCCTATGCCTCTGCCGAAGGGCGGGTCGCGGGACCGGCCTTCACCCTGCGCTTCGTGCCGGCCCGCGAGGACCTGGCGACCCCGGCCAGCTGGGCCTCGCCCCGCTCGACCCGGGCGGCCATCGAGGACATGCCGCCGGGCGTCGTTGTGGTCATCGACGGCCTCGGCTGCAGGGATGCCGGCGTGTTCGGCGACATCCTCTGCGCCCGGATGGTCAAGCGTGGCGTGGCCGCCATGGTCACTGACGGCGTCGTGCGCGACGCGGTCGGGGTGAAGGCGACCGGCCTGCCGGTCTGGTGCGCCGGCGTCGCCGCGCCGCCGTCGGTCGCCGGCCTGACCTTCGTCGGCTGGCAGGAGCCGGTATCCTGCGGCGGCGTGGCCATCTTCCCCGACGACATTATCGTCGCCGACCAGGACGGCGCGGTCGTCATCCCGGCCGACATCGTCGAGCAGGTCGCGGCGGAAGGCGTCGAGCAGGAACGCCTCGAGGGCTGGATCGTGTCGGAAGTCGAGCGCGGCGTGCCGCTGCCGGGGCTCTATCCCGCGAATGACGAAACCAGAAACCGCTACGAAGCCTGGAAGAGAAGCCAGGGATTCTAGGGAGAGCGCCATGATACGCATCGCCGCTATCGCCATCGCCGCCAGCCTGACTCTGGCGCACCTGCCGGCCCGCGCGCAGGACGAGGACGCCCCCGCCGCGCCGGTCGGCCGCGCCCCGGTCGAGCAGGTGGTGGTCCGCAGCCTCGCCGACGGCAACCCGATGCTGACGGGCTATCTGTTCAAGCCGGTCGGCGTGGCCGGCAATACGCCGGCCGTGGTGCTGATGCACAACCGGGACGGAGTCTATTCCAGCAGGGCCGATGGAGATTACCGGGCCTCGACCCTGACGCCGCGCTTCAAATTCTGGGGCCAGTACTGGGCCTCGCGGGGCTACCATGTGCTGCTGGTCGACAGCTACGGCGCGCGGGGGTTTCCGCAGGGCTTTGGCGATACGCCGGTCAAGGACCGTCCGGACAGCGTCGACGACGTGGACGCTCGCCCGCTCGATGCCTACGGCGCGCTGCAGTATCTGCGGACCCTGCCCACGGTCGACGGCGACCGGGTCGGTCTGATGGGCTTTTCCAACGGCGGCAGCGCCAGCCTGGCGACGATGGCCGATGACAAGCCGGGCGACATGCGCCGGATCGGCTTCCGGGCGGCTATCGCCCTCTATCCCGGGTGCGTGCTGAAGAAGCGCTTCGACAAGAAGGGCTACAGGCCTTACGCGCCGGTCCGGGTGTTCATGGGCGCCGCCGACAAGGGGGCGTCGCCGGAGGTCTGCAAGGCGCTGGTCGACCGCAGCCGCAAGGCGAACGGCGACATCGACCTGACCCTCTACCCCGAGGTCGGGCACGGGTTCGACGAGCCAGGCCGCAAGACGCAGGGCGTCCAGGCCAACGCCCAGGCGACGGCCGACACCCGCGCCCGCGCGGCGGTGTTCTTCGAACAGGCTCTGGCCCCGCGACAGTGACCCCAAATCGGGCGCCCCGGGCCGTTCTGGCGGTCGGCGACTCATGTTCTGTGACCGCTCCGGCGTGGTCCATCATGAGTAGGAACAATGAGTTCGCGTCTCTCGGCAAAGGCGGGTGTGGCCATCCGCAAGCTTCGGCTCGCGGGCGGATGGACCTTGGCTCAGCTCAGCGAACGGTCCGGCGTGCCGCTGTCGACGCTGTCGAAGGTGGAGCTGGGCCAGACCTCGCTCAGCTATGAGAATCTGCTGCGCATCTGCAAGGGTCTGGAAATCGACATGGCCCGTCTGATCGGCGCCGAGGCGGACGGGATGCTGGGCGCGCCGACGCGATTCCCGTCCCCGCCGACGGCGCTCGGCCGACGGGCTGTGGTTCGGGCCGGGGAGGGCGAGGCGACGGACCTGCCGTGGGGCCCCGGCCGGGTCGCGGCCGCCGACCTGATCCGCAAGCCCTTCACCCCCGTCTACTGCCAGGTCGAATCCCGCTCGGTCGAGGCCCAGGGCGGCTTTCGATACAGTGACGGGGAGGCCTGGCTGAGCGTGCTCGAGGGCGCCCTGGCGCTTCATTCCGAGCTGTACGCTCCGCTACATCTCGTCGCGGGGGACGGCGTCTATTTCGACGCGCGCGCGGGCTATGCTCTTGTCAGTGACACCGACGGTCCCTGCAAAGCCTTGCTGCTCGTAGCCGGAGACGGCCCCGTCTGAGATTTGGGCCCGGGCGGCGCCTGCGCCCGGCGGTTCGGCGCTTTCGAACATCATCGGGCTGCTGCCGCTTGCTTAACCGAATATTTCCCAAAGCTTGGGAGCGGTGTCCCTGCTGTTTATTGCGCGGGCGTCGGGGCATGCGATTTTCAGACTCGTTGGAGGTTCGCACAGTGCCGGCGCGACGCCTGCCGTGCGTGACTCATCCGGCGATGGCGCCATCGCCCGCCCATCGGCCGCGCCTTAACGCGGCGCGCAGGGCGGCGTCGCCCAACGGCTCCGGACCCGACCTTATGACCCTCGCCGGCGTCACACGCCCCGCGACCCGGAGCCTCGGCGACCCTGCCCGGCTGAGCCGCGTCCTGGTTGGTTTCGGACCTCGCTGTCAGGATCAAGATATTGAACTTGCGAGAGAAATGGCCTCACCGGTTCGTCGGCGCTTCGATCCCGTCAGCGACCGTGGGCGCCCGGCGCCGAGGCGCTCGGGCGCCACGTTCGGGCGATCCGGTCCTCTGAACGCGGTAAACGCCGCCGTTAACCAGATGGATCAAGTCACACCGCACAATGGCGCCGTGGCCGAGGCATCGACCACAGCCATGCATCCGGCCAGGCAGGAAACTGAAAACTTGGTTCGTCTGAACTCGAACGTCCGCAAAGCCGGGTCCAGGCCGGTCGTAACCGCTCGAGGCCCCGCGCCTTCGGCCGGGCAAGAGTTCTGGAAGGAAGGGGCAGGGCATGATCTCTGAAACTGAACCACTGAAGCTAGGGTCGAACCTGAGCCTCAACCAGGCGGGACCGCTTCGCGACACCCTGCTGACCCTGCGCGGTTCGCCGCTGGCCATCGACGCATCCGATGTCGAGCGCCTCAGCGGCCCGTGCTTCCAGGTGCTGGCTTCGGCCCGGCTGACCTGGGAGGCGGACTGCCAGCCGTTCGCATTCACCAACGCTTCACCCGCATTCGAGAACGGTCTGGCGCTGATGGGCGCCGCTGACTGGACCCGCACGCAAGAGGACTGCCTCCCGTGAACCTGACGATCCTTGCCGTCGACGATTCCCGAACCATCCGCGAGATGCTCGGTCACACCCTGCGCCAGGCCGGCTACCAGGTCATCACCGCCGAGGATGGCGTGCATGGGCTGGAAGTTCTGCAGACAGAGCGCCCCGATGTGATCGTCACAGACATCAACATGCCCAGGCTCGACGGCTTCGGCTTCATCGAGGCGGTGCGCGCCGAGGGCGCGTCCCGAACGACGCCCATCCTGGTACTGACCACCGAGAGCGAGCCGGAAAAGAAGGCCCGGGCCCGCGCCGCCGGCGCGACGGGCTGGATCGTCAAGCCGTTCGATCCGGTCAAGCTGATCGAAGCCATCCGCAGGGTCGCGGCCTAAGGCCTGAAGGGATAGTTCCACCATGGATCCGATGGACGCCATCCGGACGACCTTCTTCATCGAGTGCGACGAGCTTCTCGCGCAACTCGAGGAAGGCCTGATGGCCATGGAGCAGGGCTCCGCCGACTCCGAGACGATCAACTCGGTGTTCCGCGCGGTGCACTCGGTCAAGGGCGGGGGCGGAGCCTTCGGCCTCGATCCGCTCGTGCGCTTCAGCCACGTCTTCGAGACCCTTCTCGACCAGATCAGGTCGTCACAGGTCGAGGCGACCGAGTCGGTCGTGGCCACCCTGCTGCGCGCCGCCGACATGCTGGCCGACCATGTCAGCGCCGCCCGCGACGGCGGCGGTGTCGATGAGGCGCGCTCCGAACAGATCGCAGCGGCGATCATGTCCCATACCCTCGGCGGATCTTCCGCCGCCGCCTATCAGCCGCAGCCGGACGAGATCGAGGGCCTTGATTTCAAGCCGCAGATGATCTCGCTGGACCTGCCGTCGGCGGAACCGGCGGCCGACTTCGACATCTCGGCCCTGCTCGCCGGCGCGGCCGCCGCGCCGGCTGATCCGGTCGCCAACGACGGCGAAGGCGGCTGGATCGTCAATTTCGCCCCGCATGCCTCCCTCTACGCCAAGGCCAATGACTCGGCGCTGGTGCTGCGCGAGCTGAGCGGCCTGGGCGAAGCGGTGATCTCCGTCAACGACGAGGCGCTGCCGACCCTCGACGAGATGGATCCCGCCGGCGCCTATCTGGGCTGGACAGTCCGGCTGCCCGCCAGCGTCGCCGAGGAAGACATCCGCGACGCCTTCGCGTTCGTCGACGACGACTGCGATCTGGAAATCGTGCGCGAGGGCGGCGGCTCCGCCGATCTCGACATCTCCGCCCTGCTGGCCGGCGCGGTTGAGCCGCGGACTTCGGCCGAAGAGCCCGCTGACCTGCTGTCCTCGCTCCTGCAGGAGGTCGTGCAATCCCCCCCCGCCGCCGCGCCAGCCCCCCCGGCGCCCGCACCCGTTGCTCCGGCGACGGCGCAGAACAAGCCTTTCAATCTGATGGACCTTGCGCCGCACGTGGATGAACTCACGCAGTCGGCGCCTTCCGCGCCCGTGCAGGCCCAAGCCGCCAACGCGCCGGCCGCGCCGCCGCCGCCCCAGACCATCCGGGTGGATCTTGATCGCGTCGACCGCCTGATCAACCTGGTCGGCGAGCTGGTCATCAACCAGGCCATGCTGGCCCAGCGTGTCATGGAAAGCGGGGCCGGCAAGGCCACGGACGTGAACCTGGCGATCACCGACCTGGAACTGCTGACCCGGAATATCCAGGACAGCGTCATGGCGATCCGCGCCCAGCCGGTGAAATCGGTGTTCCAGCGCATGCCGCGCCTGGTCCGCGAAGTCGGCGAGGCGACCCACAAGCGCGTCCGTCTGGTGACCGAAGGCGAGGGCACCGAGGTCGACAAGACCGTGGTCGAGAAGCTCTCCGATCCGATCACCCACATGATCCGCAACGCCATCGACCACGGCCTGGAGACCCCGGCCGAGCGCGAGGCCGCCGGCAAGCCGGCCGAGGGCACGGTTCGCCTCACGGCCGCGCACCGCAGCGGACGGATCGTGATCGAGGTTTCCGACGACGGCCGCGGCGTCGACCGCGTCCGCGTCAAGGCCAAGGCCATCGAGAAGGGTCTGATCTCCGCCGATGCGCAGATGACCGATGAGGAGATCGACAACCTGATCTTCGCGCCGGGCTTCTCCACCGCCGCGACCGTGTCCGATATCTCCGGCCGCGGCGTGGGCATGGATGTCGTCAAGCGGTCCGTGCAGGCCCTGGGCGGACGCATCACCATCATCTCGACCCCCGGACAGGGCTCGCGCTTCTCGCTGAGCCTGCCGCTGACGCTGGCGGTGCTGGACGGCATGGTGGTCACTGTCGGCGACCAGACCCTTGTCGCGCCGCTGACGACGATCATCGAGAGCCTCAAGCCGCGCGCCGGCGACGTCCGTCCGCTGGGCCCGAGCAACTTCGTGCTGAAGATCCGCGACGCCTTCGTGCCGCTGATCGACACCGGCGCCGCGCTCGGCTTCGGCAAGTCGAAGTTCGATCCGACCGAGGGCGTCGCCCTGCTGGTCGAAAGCGACGTGGCGGGCCAGGTCGCCCTCATGGTCGATCACATCCAGGGCCAGCGCCAGGTCGTGATCAAAAGCCTCGAGACCAACTACAAGCCGACCGACGGCGTCGCCGCCGCCACCATCCTGGGCGACGGCCGCGTCGCCCTGATCCTCGATATCGACGGGCTGGTGACGGCCCATCGCAAGGCGCCGCCCCGCGCCGACACCCTGGCCATGACTGGATGATGACCATGACCGAGCTTTCCCTCGACGGCCGTGACGGCAGCGAACTGATCTCCTTCCGCATCGGCGAGCAGGAGTTCTGCGTGGACATCATGGCCGTGCGCGAGATCCGCGGCTGGACCCCGGCGACGCCGGTGCCGCATTCGCCGCGCTTCGTGCGCGGCGTGATCAATCTTCGCGGCGCGGTCCTGCCCGTCATCGACCTCGCCGACCGGCTGGGCCTGGGCACGGCGGTCGAGACGGCGCGTCACGTGATCATCGTGGTCCAGATCGGCAGCCGCATCGTCGGCCTGCTGGTCGACGCGGTCTGCGACATCCTTTCGACGGCCGACCATGTGGTCCAGAAGACCCCTGACCTTGCCGGCGACCAGATGCAGAACTTCGTGAAGGGCCTGATCGCGCTCGAAGGCCGGATGATCAGCCTGATCGATCTGAGCCTGGTTCTGGACACGCATCAGGCGGAGGCAGCCTGAACCCGATGTCCGGCGCAGAACTCGCCAACACTGCTCCAAGGGACGCCGGCCGTGAGTTCGCCTTCACGACCGAGGACTTCCGCACGATCGCCGCGGTGCTTCACGGCGACGCGGGCATCTACCTGCCCGACACCAAGGCGACGCTGGTCTACTCGCGCCTGGCCAAACGGCTGCGCCTGCTGGGCATGTCCAGCTTCCGGGACTACTGCGCGCTCATCCAGGGGCAGCAGGGGGTCGACGAACGCCAAGCGATGCTGGCGGCCCTGACCACCAACGTCACCCGCTTCTTCCGCGAGCCGCACCACTTCGACCATCTCCGCGACACCCTGATGCCGATTCTGGCTGCCCGCGCCCGCGCCGGAGGGCGGGTGCGCCTGTGGTCTGCGGCCTGTTCCACGGGCCAGGAGCCCTACTCAATGGCCCTGAGCGTGCTGGCCGGACTGCCGGACGCCGCCCGCTATGACGTCAGGATCCTGGCCACCGACATCGACCCCAACGTCGTCCAGACCGCGCGGGAGGGCGTCTACAACCGTGAAGCGTTCGAGGCCGTGCCGGCCGGCGATCGCAAGCATCTGCACAAGGCGCCAGACGCCGGCGACGACATGTGGCGGATGTCGGACGAGACACGGGAACTGGTCACCTTCCGCGAGCTGAACCTGATCAAGCCCTGGCCGATGAAGGGCCGGTTCGACGTCATCTTCTGCCGCAACGTCGTGATCTATTTCGACGATGCCACCCAGGAGCAGGTCTGGCGCAAGTTCATCGACGTGATGAACCCCGGCGCCCGTCTCTATATCGGTCACTCCGAGCGCGTGACCGGCGATGGCGGACGGCTGACCAGCGACGGACTGACCGTCTACAAGATGGGGGGACAGCTGTGAGCGTTCGTGTCCTCATCGTCGACGATTCCGCCACCATGCGCGGCGTCATCGCCGCGGTGCTGCGCCGCGACCCCGAGATCGAGGTGGTCGGCTCGGCCGGCGATCCGCTGGAAGCCCGCGAGGCGATCAAGCGGCTTAACCCCGACGTGGTCACCCTGGACGTCGAGATGCCGAACATGAACGGCATCGAGTTCCTCGAGCGGATCATGCGCCTGCGGCCGACGCCGGTGATCATGATCTCGACCCTGACCCAGGCGGGCGCCGACACGACGATCGAGGCCCTTGCGCTGGGCGCCGTCGATTGCGTCGGCAAGCCGGGACCGGGCGTCAACGCCAATGAAGCCTTCGGAAGCCTGGCCGAGAAGGTCAAGGCCGCCGCCCGGTCCTGCCTGCGGCCGCTGGGCGACGCCCCCCGACCCGGCGCGGCGAGCCAGGGCGTCTATCGGCACAACGGCGCCATCGCCGCGATCGGGTCGTCAACGGGCGGAGTCGAGGCCCTGATCCAGGTCATCTCAGGGTTTCCGGCCAACTGTCCGCCGACGGTGATCACCCAGCACATGCCGGCCACCTTCACCAAGAGCTTCGCCAAGCGCCTCGACAACTCCTCCGCCGCCACGGTCACCGAGGCGGAAGACGGCGATCTGCTCGAGGCCGGCCGCGTCTTCCTGGCGCCGGGCGGTGACCGGCATCTGGTCGTCGAACGCACCGGTCCCCAGCTTCGCTGCCGGCTCCGCGAGGGGCCGACGGTCAACGGTCATTCGCCGTCCGTCGACGTTCTGTTCGATTCGGTGGTCAAGGCGGTCGGCGGCAAGTGCGCCGGCGCGATCCTCACCGGCATGGGCCGGGATGGCGCCAAGGGCCTCCTCGCCATGCGGGAAGCCGGGGGTCGAACCCTCGGCCAGGATGAGGCCAGCTGCGTTGTCTACGGCATGCCGCGCGCGGCCTTCGAAATCGGCGCTGTGGAGCGCCAGTACCCCATCACGCGCATCGGGGCTCACCTGCTGAGCGCCTGTGCCGTGTCTACCGAGGGATAGACGAGATGCCCGCCGCTTCCGCCATTTCAGTCCTTGTCGTCGACGACCAGATGACAATCCGGACGCTGGTTCGCTCCGGCCTGCAGCAACTCGGCTTCAAGGACATCCGCGAGGCGCCGGATGGCGAGGCGGCCCTGCGGATGCTCCTGACCCAGCCGGCCCATCTGGTGATTTCCGACTACAACATGCCCAAGCTGGACGGCCTGGGCCTGCTGCGCGCCGTGCGCGCGCACCCTCCGTTCAAGTCGATCGCCTTCATCATGCTGACTGGCCGCGCCGACTCCGACCTGGTGCAGCGGGCCGTCCAGTTCGGCGTCAATAACTACTTGGTGAAACCATTTACGGTTCAAGTGTTGAAGGACAAGATCGAAGGCGTGTTCGGCGCACTGACATGAGCATTGGTTTGGACGGAACGGCCGAGCGGACGCTGCATGTCGGGCAGGGCGAGCACCATGTCTCGGATTCTCCGGACGTGGTGATGAGCACCGTGCTCGGCTCGTGCATCGCCGCGTGCATTCGGGATCCCGAGCGGGGTCTCGGCGGCATGAACCACTTCCTCCTCCCTGACGGAGACGGCAGCGGCGATAGCGAAGAGGCCAAGCGCTACGGCGTCAACGCCATGGAAATCCTGATCAACAGCCTGTTGCGGGCGGGCGCCCGTCGCGACCGGCTCGAGGCCAAGCTGTTCGGCGGCGCCAGCATGTTCGACCGCCTGCGCAATATCGGCGCGGAGAACGCGGCGTTCGCCAAGCGTTTCCTGCAGGCCGAAGGCATCGTCGTGATCGGCGGAGACACCGGCGGCACCAGCGCCCGCCGCATCCGCTATCGTCCGACCACCGGTCAGGCCATGCAGCGCCTGCTGAACGACGCCGATCCGTCGGTGTTCGTCCGTGAGCGCAAGCTGGCGGTTCCGCCGCCGGCCGAAAAGACCGGCGACCTGGAGCTGTTCTGATGTCGGCCGTCGCCCGTAGCGCGCCGGCAGCGCCGCATGACCTCAGCAGCACGCTGGGGGGCGTCGCCCACGAGCTCGCCTTGCTCCAGGCGCATCTGCTCCGGGTGCAGGACATCTGCCATGTGCCCGAGCACGCCGCCCATCTCGACGGGGTGCTGGTGCGGGAGCTGCAGACCCTCGACCTGGTGTCGCAGCGCCTGGACGCGCTCACGCACTTCATCCGCCACATCGTGGCGACAGCAGCCTTCGATCCGGCCGTGGACCTGACCGCCGCCCTGGGGGCCATTCCGCTACAGGATATGGCCGACCGTCTCACCGCGCACGCCGCGGACCAGGAGGCCCCGGTCGATGTGTTCGAGTCCGGAGATTTCGACCTCTTCTGAGGCCTAGATGAACGCTTCGCAGAGTCCAGTCGCCGCCAGCGCAAAGGTCGATCTATCCCGGGCCAGGGCCCTGCTTTTCGACGACAACCAGGTTCACCTGAACCTGCTCTCCAACGTGCTGACCAGCTTCGACCTGCGACGCCAGACAAAGGTCGAAAACCTGCGCGACGCCAAGGCGTCGGCCGGCGGCGCCGAGTTCGACCTGGTGCTGGTCGAGGCCGCGCTCGCCAAGGGCGTGGGGTTCGAGTTCATTCGCTGGCTGCGCCGCGAGGGTCCGGAGTTCAACCGCGCCACCTCGGTTCTCGTGGTGACCAGCGGGACGCAGCTCGACCAGGTGCACAAGGCGCGGGACAGCGGCGCGAATTTCGTGCTGGCCAAGCCGATCACGCCGCCGGTCCTGCTGCAGCGGATCATCTGGCTTGGGCGCGACAAGCGGCTGTTTGTCGAGGCGGAGGGCTACTGTGGCCCGGACCGCCGCTTCAAGGCCTTCGGCCCGCCGGTCGGCACGAAGGGGCGTCGCCATGACGACCTGAACTTCAAGATCGGGGCGGCGGTCGAACCGAACATGTCCCAGAACGAAATCGATATGCTCATGAAGCCGACGAGGGTGAAACTGTGACCAGCGCTGCACGCTTCTACACGCCGACCAACAGGCTCGCCGACTCCGTCGACGTCCGCTACGGCCTCAGCGTCGACACCGCGGCCGAGCGTGGCGGGCAGGTGGTCCTCAATGCCGGCGCCGACATGCGCAAGTCGGTCAAGGAATGGGTCGCCGAGGTCATGCGGCTCAGCGAGCAGCCGGACCCGGACAAGGCCCGGCTCAGCTGGCTGGCGAACGGCATCCTGGGCGTTGGCGGCGCCGCAGGAATGATGCGTCTGTCGCGCTGCGGCGGGCTGTTCGCCCATGCCGTCGACCTGATGGGCGACCGCTGGCGGCCAGAACTGGGCGCTCTGTACGGCAACGCCATCGGCCGCCTGCTCGACGACACCGATCCGGTGTCGTCACAGGAAGGCATGCTGGCGTCCCTGGAAGACATGAACAGGCGTCTCGCCGTGGAAACGCCGGCCGAGTCCTGAGCACCAGCGCGGCCAGACCGAATCGTCTGACCGTTGCATCGTGCTCTAGGCGGCTTCGCGGCGCACTGCCTGGCCGTCACCCAGACGAAAGCGGGCGATAAGGGCCCGGAGGCCATCCGCCTGCTGGGCGAGGGCGTGGCTCGCGGCGGTTGTCTCTTCAACCATGGCCGCGTTCTGCTGCGTCACCTGATCCATCTGGTTGATGGCGGTGTTGACCTCGACGAGAGCCGTGGACTGCTCCCGCGCCGACGCGGCGATCTCGCCCACCAGCGTGTTGACGCCGGCCACCCGCTCGAAGATCCGCTGCAGGGTGTCGCCCGTCTGGCCGACCAGGACCACGCCGCGCTTCACATGTTCGGACGAGGCGCCGATCAGGCCCTTGATCTCCTTGGCGGCCTCGGCCGAACGCTGGGCGAGCGCCCTGACCTCGGAGGCGACGACGGCGAAGCCGCGACCCGCTTCGCCGGCCCGGGCCGCCTCGACGCCGGCGTTGAGGGCCAGCAGGTTGGTCTGGAAGGCGATCTCGTCGATCACGCCGATGATCTGGCTGATCTCGCTCGACGACCGCTCGATCGCCCCCATGGCGGCGTTGGTCTCTGTGACGATTGCGCCGCTGCGTTCAGCCTCGCCGGATGCGTCCTCGGCCGCCTGGCGCGCGTCGACGGCGCCCTGGGTGGCCTTGCGGACCGTGGCGGTCACTTCGTCGAGGGCCGCGGCTGTTTCTTCCAGGCTCGCGGCCTGGTGCTCGGTGCGGCGCGACAGGTCGTCGGACGCGTGCGAGATCTCCTGGGTGCCGGTGTGAATGCCGCTCGCCGCCTGGCGCACCGTCAGCATGGTCTGTTCGAGCTGATCGAGCGCGCTGTTGAAGTTGCTGCGTAGCCGCTCGTACTCCGGCGCCAGCGCCTCGCGCATCCTGAAGGTCAGGTCGCCGTCCGACAGTCGCGACAGGCCCAGACCGAGCGCCTCGACCACAGCGTTCTGCTCCGCCTCGGCCTTCGCGCGCCGCAGCTCCATCGCCCTGCGCTCTTCCTCGAGCCTGGCGCGTTCGTCGGTGGCCGCCAGTTCGGATTCGCGGTCCGCGACCGCTTTCCGGAAGGCAAACAGCGCACGGGCCATTAGCCCGATCTCGTCCTTTCGCCCGGTGTGTGGCGGCTCGACGGACAGATCGCCCTTGGCAAGGCGCTCGAGGGCCCGGGTGACGTCGAGGATCGGCTCTACCAGCGTACGCCGGGCGGTCACGATGAGGACGCCGGCGATGACGACGCCCAGCGCCAGCATGCCAATCATCAGCCCCTGGGCGATTGCGGCCTCGCGCGTTGCGCTCTCGGCGTCGGCGCGGGCGGAGGTGGCGATGGACTCAGACGCGGTCTCCATGGCGCCTTCCAGCGCCTCGAACTGCTCCATGAACCCCGGCGTCGCAGCCTCGGCGGCCACTGGGTCCGTCTCGGCGAGGGCGACGACCGACTCTGCCGCGGCGATGTAGCTGGCGAGCGGGGCCTCTACGGCCTGAAGCGCAGCCTTGGCATTCGGATCGGTGGCGATCGCCTTGTTGCTGGAGATATCGTCACGGAAGGCCTCAGCGTGTGTGGCGAGGTCCGCCTTAACGTCTGCGAATGTCACCCCGTGAGCCGGGTCGATTGCGCGCAAGGCCATGAGCACGTCGGCGCGCAGCGCGTCGTGCATCATGTCGCCATGAAGGTGGTTGCGCAGAACCGCTGCCGAGCGGGTGGAGTCGTTGAGGTTTCCACTCAGGCGGAACGCCGACCAGATCCCCGCACCGGCCACGATCCCGACCAGGGCCAGAACGGCGAGGCCCGCCGCCAAAACCTGCCCGTTTATGGATGAGAAACGCAAGTTCAACCTCCGTTATGCCATCAGGATTGACCTTGAGTAACCGTCTAAGGTTGATCGGGCATTAACTATGCAGTGTCCGGGACGTGGCGAATGAAACGCCAGTCAATGATCCGAAGAGGTCCGAAAATCCCGTTGTATGAGAACTCCTGTCTGCGATGCTCGTGATTTCACTGGAGCGCGGGTAAGTAGTCAGTTTCAGAATTATGCTCCATGCTTGCGATATCTCGTGTCATGTCGTGCAATGCGCACTGATCGTGATTAACCGCTCCTTAGTCGTTCGGCCCGAAGTCTCGTGACAGGATCGAGGGGACAAGCCGATGCTCGACTTGGGATGGCGGTGCGGTCTCGCCGCTCTAATGCTCACAGCGTCTGTCGATGTCGCATCGGCAAGGGCTCAGGAGTCGGCCTGGACCGTTGAGGCCACCTACACCGCTGACCTGATCGGCCCGATCGCTGGCGACGGCCCGCGCCGCGCCGTCCTGCTCGACAACCTCGACGTCGTGGCCGACCTGGATCTCGGCAAGGCGCTGGGCTGGCGGGGCGCCACGCTTCACGGCTACCTGCTCTCCAATCAGGGCGGGGCGCCGAATGATTTCGCGGGCACGCTGCAGGGTGTCGACAACATCGAGGTCGGCCGGCAGGCCGTGCGGCTCTACGAGCTGTGGGTCGATGCGCCCCTGGGCGAACACCTGTCCATTCTGGCGGGCCTCTATGATCTCAACAGCGAGTTCTATGCGACCGAGTCTGCCGGTTTGCTGATCGCCCCGCCGTTCGGAATCGGCTCGGAGCTGGCGGCTACCGGGGTCAATGGTCCCTCGATCTTCCCGTGCACGGCCCTGGCGCTTCGCGTAAACTACAGCTCCGAAGCGGGCTACGCCCGTGCCGCTGTGTTCAACGCGCGGGCCAGCGCGCCTGGCGATCCGGACGGGGTCGATACCGACTTCGAGGACGGCGCTCTCGTCATCGCCGAGGCCGGACGCCGGAGTGGATCCGGTTCGCTGGCCCTGGGCCTCTGGCGCTACAGCCGTGAACAGGATGACCTTCGCGATCTGACCCCCGGGGGTGATCCGGTGCAGCGCACCGCGCAGGGCGCCTATCTGCTTGCCGAGCGCGTCATGCTCGGAGACGACGACAGGCGAAAGGTCACCGGGTTTGTTCGACTGGGCGTTTCGGACCGCCGCACAAGCCCGTTCAGCGGAGGCTGGCAGGCCGGCGTGCTTGTGGAGCGGGTCTTCGCGGGCCGCCCCGACAGCGCCCTGTCGGTCGGTCTGCAGCAGGGGCTTCTGTCCTCGCGCGGGCAGGACCTGATCGCGGCCGGCGGCGTGGACCCCGCCGATGCGGAGTCGGGCATCGAGATCACCTACTCCGACAGGCTGACCGATCGGGTCACCCTCCAGCCCGACCTGCAGGTGATTTTCGACCCGGGTGGCGACCGGGCCGCTGATCCGCGTGTCGTGTTCGGGCTGCGGCTGACCATCGACCTGCTGCCCTAGCCTGGGGACGCGCCGCCCGCTATCGCTGCGGGCGTGCCGACCTTCATCGCCATCGACGACCCCGCCGATCCCCGGATCGAGGCCTACCGCGACATCCGCGAGCGGGACCTTGTCGGTCGCCGGGGGCTTTTCGTCGCCGAGGGCGAGACGGTGCTTCGAATGCTGGCCGCGCAGGGCCGCCACCGACCGCTGTCGGTGCTCATCGCCCCCAAGCGGCGAGCGAAGCTGGAGTCCATCCTGGAGCTGCTGCCCGACGATCTCCCGGTCTATCTGGCGCAGCAGCCCGTGCTGGACGCCATCGCCGGGTTCGAGCTGCACCGCGGCATCCTGGCGGTTGCCGAGCGGGCGCCGGCGCTATCGGCCGATACTCTTCTGGCCGGACTGGGCGCGCGGGCGCTGGTGCTGGCCCTGTCCGGGATCGGCAACCACGACAACATGGGCGGGTTGTTCCGCAACGCCGCCGCCTTCGGCGTCGACGCGGTCCTGCTGGATGCGACCTGCTGCGATCCGCTCTACCGCAAGGCCATCCGCGTCTCAGTAGGGGGCGTGCTGGCCGTCCCGTTCGCCACGGTCGAGGGCGACATGGTCGAAACGCTGCTGCGCAACGGACTGGAGCCGGTTGCGCTCAGCCCGGCGGGGGAGACTCCGTTGCACGGCTTCACGCCGCCGTCGCGCGCAGCCCTGCTGCTCGGAGCCGAGGGGCCCGGCCTTTCGGCGGAAACCCTGGCCCGCTGCCGGACGGTGTCGATCCCGATGGCGGGCGGCTTCGACTCCCTGAACGTGGCGACCACCTCGGGCATCGCCCTGCACCACCTGCGCGCCTCGGGCTCCTGACGGTTCAGCGCAGACGCTTGCGCGAAGCGGCCCCGCCGCCGGCGGGCATCGAGACGAGGTCGCCGTCCCGGGCGATCCACAGCGGACCGTCGTAGGCGTCGCGCGCCTTGCCGAGGAACGGCCCCTCCAGCGCCCGAACCGGCAACGGCGGCACGATGTGGGTCAGCAGCAGCGCCTTGGCGCCCGACGATTGCGCAATCCGCGCCGCTTCAACCGGGCTGGTGTGATAGTCAGGGATATCGGCCATGATCTTGGCGCGCTTTGGCAGGCCTGCCCGGCTCGAGCCGTCCTGCAGCAGTTTGACCAGTTCCGGCGACAGGGCTTCGTGGACGAGCAGGTCGACGCCCTTCGCCTGGGCGGCGACGACCGGCGAGGCCGAGGTGTCGCCGCTGATCACCACGCTGCGCCCCTTGTAGTCGAACCGGTAGCCCAGGGCGGGCTCGACCGGGCCGTGGTCGACCCGGAAAGCGGTGATCTTCACGCCGTCCTCCTCCAGCACAACGACGGAGTCGGCCCCGGCCGGCAGCACGATGGGACGAGGGATGATGCCCACGCCGGAAGGTGGCGCGACGTCCGGGCCATGGTGGGCGGTGCGATAGCCGCTGTCGAAGGCGTAGGCCTCGTTGAAGCCGGCCGCCACGCGCTCGACGCCCGGCGCCCCGTAGAGCTGCAGCGGCGTGGCCCGGTTGCCGCCAACCCAGCGCATCAGGGCGACGTTGCCCAGACCGTCGATGTGGTCGGAGTGGAAATGGGTCAGCAGCACCACCGGGTCGCCGCCAACGCCCAGTCGGCCGAGCGTGCGGCCGGCGGCCTCGCCGGTATCGACGATGAACAGGCGCTTGCCGGCGATCACGGCTGTGCAGGGCGCCCCGCGATCAGCGTCCGGGAAGGGGCCGCCCGATCCGCAGACAACGACGTGAAGGCCGTCGGGCAGGCTGCTGACCAGGTCGGCGGTCATGCCTTCGACAACCCGACGCTCCATAACTTTCAGGGCCAGCGGGCCCCGCGCGGCGTAAAGCCCGCCGCCGACCAGAAGCGCCAGGACGATCAATATCGCCAGGATGCGTTTCATGCCCGTCTCCGTTTCCCGCTTGATTGCCGGAATTATATTGGCATTATTTGTGTCATTAGTTTCCGCGTGGGTCAAGCCCGCGCATCAAGCCTGGAGGATGCCCCTGTGAAGGTGCTTCGCACGCCTGACGACCGTTTCGACGGATTGCCCGACTTCCCTTACGCCCCCCACTACGTGACCGTTCCCGGGGGCGAGGGCGTCGACCTCCGCATCGGCTACGTGGACGAAGGGCCGCGCGACGCCGCCCCTGTGCTGCTGCTGCACGGTGAGCCGGCCTGGTCCTACCTGTACCGGGGCATCATCGCGCCGCTGAAGGCCAGGCACAGGGTCGTCGCGCCGGACCTCGTCGGCTTTGGCCGCTCGGACAAGCCCGCCGAAACCACCGACTACAGCTACGAGAAGCATGTGGCCTGGATGAGCGCCTGGTTGCTGGCGCTGGACCTGAAGGACATCACCCTGTTCTGCCAGGACTGGGGCGGCCTGATCGGCCTTCGCCTGGTCGCCGCCTTTCCCGAGCGTTTCGCCCGGGTGATCGTGGCCAATACCGGCCTGCCGACCGGAACAGGCATGAGCGAAGCCTTCAACAGCTGGCTGAAGATGAGCCAGACCATCCCGGTCTTCCCGGCGGGCATGATCGTCAATATGGGCACCGTCCGCGAGCTCAGCCCCGAGGAGATCGCGGCCTTCGACGCGCCCTATCCCGACGAGAGCTACAAGTCCGCCGCGCGGATCTTCCCGACCTTCGTGCCGGCGACGCCGGAGCACCCCTCGGTCGCCGAGAACAAGGCCGCCTGGCAGGTGCTCGAGGCCTTCGACAAACCCTTCCTGACCGCCTTCAGCGACAATGACCCGGTGACGAAGGGCGGAGATGTCCCGTTCCAGCAGCGGGTGCCCGGCGCGAAGGGGCAGAAGCACACCGTCGTCCAGGGCGGCGGCCATTTCCTGCAGCAGGACAAGCCCGATGAGATCGCGGCCCTGATCGACAGCTTCATTTCGGAGACCCGCTGATGAACGTGGAAAACGCTGTCCTGCCGAAAGGCGAACAGATGCAGGCCTTGCTCGCCATGGGCGGCGACAGGCCGATCGTGATGGTCAACCTGCTCAAGTTTCGCGACAAGGCCCAGTACGACGAGCCGGGCGAGCCGGAGATGACCGGACGTGAGGCCTACGACCGATACGGTCGCGTCATGGCGCCGCTGGTTCTGGCGAAGGGCGGCAAGCTGCGCTTTTCCAGCAAGGTCGATGCGCTGGTCATCGGCGAGGTCGGCGAACTGTGGGACGCCGTGGCGATCATGGAGTACCCCAGCCGCGCGGCCTTCGTTGAAATCGCCACCTCGCCGGAGGTCCAGGAGATCGGTCGCCACCGGAAGGCGGGCCTCGCCGGCCAGTTGCTGATCCAGTGTTCCGAGCCGGGGGTATGATGGAGGCGCCCCGGGCCCCGTCGCGTGTCACCCTGGGGCTGCTGACGGTCCTGGGCCTGATCAATCTGGCGCGCGGCGCGGTCCACGTCTTTCTGCCGGACAGCGGTGCGGGCGTCATCGCGCAATTCGATCTGGCCCAGGGCGGACGCACGATCGTCTTCCTTCTGGCGATGATCGGCGCGGGGCAGATCGCGTCCGGGCTGGTCGAGCTGCTGGTCGTCGCCCGCTTCCGCGCTTTCGCCGCGCCGCTGCTGGCGATCGAGTTGCTGCGCGCGCTGCTGGCGCTCTACATCGCCTTCATCTCGAAGTCCGTCGGCGAAGGGTACCCCGGGGCGAAGGGCATCGTCGCCGCCGCTGTCGTTCTGACCCTGGCGGTGCTCTGGGAGTTCGGGCGTCCGGCTCGGAAGGCCTGACCGCTTGCAGGATGCCCCGGTCATGATAGGCCTGATCCCATGGCCGCCCCGACGAAACCCCCGCTGGTCGCAGAACTGGTCGTCGATGGCCGCCGCCTTCGGTCGGAGGTCAGCCGCCTGCGGATCGTCGAGGCGATGATCGCGCTGGTGTCGGAAGGCCTGACCATGCCGCCGGCCGAGGCCGTGGCCGCGCGGGCCGGGGTCGGCCTGCGCACCGTGTTCCGCCTGTTCGAGGACATGGACGGCCTCTACCGCGGCATGCAGGCGGTGATGACCGAACGTCTCGGCAGCCTGCTGGAAAGCCCGATCGAGGCCTCGGAATGGCCTGAAGCCATCAATATCTTGATCGACCGGCGTGCGGAGGCATTTGAAATGATCCTGCCGCTGCAGATCGCAGCCGACAGTGCGCGCTCCCGCTCGGCCGCCCTTCGCGACGGTCGGCTCCGACTGGTCAGGGGTCAGCGCGACACCTTGCTGGCCGCTCTGCCCGCCGCGATCCAGGGTGACGCCGAGCTGGTCCAGGCGCTTGATCTGGCGCTGAGTTTCGAGACCTGGCGTCGACTGCGCACGGACCAGGGCGCCGACGTCGCCCAGGCGCGCGCGGTCATGCGTCGTATCGGCAGCGCGCTCGTCGGCGACACCGCGTGAAGCGCCTCGTGCTGCTGCTGGTCCTCGGCCTGTGCGCCTGCGGAGCGAAAGCGCCGCAACTGGCCGAGCCGACACGGGCCTGCCCGGGCCCCGCGCCGAGCGGCGAAGTGGCGCTGAAGGGCGGAACCTTCGTCCTCGGCGCCCGGCCGGAACATGACGACGAAGGCCCGCCCCGCACCGTGGCCGTGGGGCCGTTCTCCATCGACCGGACCGAAGTCACCAACGCCCAGTTCGCCGCATTCGTGAAGGCCACCGGTTACGTCACCCTGGCCGAACGCCGGCCTGATCCGGCGCTGTATCCCGGCGTGCCGGCCGATCAGCTGAAGCCCTCGTCGCTGGTCTTTGTCGGCGCGGCGGGGCTCGGGTCCGGCGATCCGTCGCTCTGGTGGCGCGTGGTCGACGGGGCCAGCTGGAAACATCCCGAAGGCCCAGGCAGCGACCTCGCCGGCCGCGAGCGCCATCCCGTGGTGCAGGTCGCGTTCGAGGACGCGATGGCCTATGCGCGCTGGCGTGGCCGGGATCTGCCGACCGAGGCGGAGTGGGAGTTCGCCGCCCGCGCCGGCCTTGATGGCAAGCGCTACGAGTGGGGCGATGAGCGGCCAGATCCCAAGGCGCCGCGCGCCAATACCTGGCAGGGCGTCTTCCCGGCGGTCGATACCGCCGACGACGGCTACAAGGCCCGCACGGCGCCGGTTGGCTGCTACGCGCCCAGTGCTTATGGCCTCTCGGACATGACCGGCAATGTCTGGGAATGGACCAGCGACTGGCTCCAGGACGGCCGGCCGGAGGGCGACCTGGCGCGCAGTCGCATCGTCAAGGGCGGATCCTTCCTCTGCGCCGACAACTTCTGCCTCCGCTATCGGCCTTCGGCCCGGCAGCCCGGCCCTCCGGACACGGGCACATCGCACGTGGGCTTCAGGACGGTGAAGCGTGGCTGACATTGCGGCCGAGGCCCGCCCGGCCCAACATGGCGGAAAAGACGCTCACGGGAGGAAGATGATGGCCGGGATCGAGGTCAGACGGGTAGCCGGAGCCCTGGGCGCCGAGATCAGCGGGGTGGACCTGTCCGGACCCCTCGCCGACGAAACCATCGCCGCGATACGCCAGGCGCTGGTGGAGCACCAGGTGATCTTCTTCCGCGATCAGGACCTGACCGCCGAGCAGCAGCTGGCCTTCGGCCGCCGGTTCGGTCCGCTGAATATCCATCCCTACGTCACGGGCATGGCCGACCATCCCGAGGTGATGGAGATCATCAAGGAGCCGTCCGACCGCATCAACTTCGGCGGCGGCTGGCACTCGGACATGAGCTTTCTGGAGGCGCCGAGCATCGGCTCGATCCTCTACGCCGTCCAGACGCCCGAGTTCGGCGGAGACACCCTGTTCGCCAGCCAGGCGGCCGCCTTTGACGCCCTGTCGCCGGGACTGCAGAGGACGCTGGAGGGGCTGAGCGCGGTCCATTCGGCCGGCCGCGAGTATGCGTCGACCGGCGCCTCGGCCCAGAAACGCGGCTCGATGCAGATCGCCGAGGCCGAAGGTGCCGTCGGCGAATTCGTCCATCCCATGGTGAAGGTCCACCCGGAAACCGGCCGCAAGGCGCTGTACGTAAATCCGGCCTTCACAATGCGGATCGAGGGCTGGAGCCGGAAGGAGTCGAAGGCGCTGCTCGACTACCTGTTCGAGCACAGCCGGTTCGAGGCCTTCACCTGCCGGTTCGGCTGGAAGCCGGGTTCGGTCGCCTTCTGGGACAACCGCTCGGTCTGGCATTTCGCGCTGAACGACTATCCCGGCCAGCGGCGGCATATGCGCCGCGTTACGGTGGACGCGGCCTGATCAGGCCTCGACCATCGCGCCCTTGGGCTCGTGGCGCACGTCGTCAGGCCGCATCGACCGGGTCCAGGCGGCGAATTCCATCATGATGCCGTTGGGGTCAGTGAAGTAGACCGACCGTACGAAAACCCCGTCGTTGAGCTCCGGCGAGACGCCCATCGGGCTGTCGTCGTGGTTCACCACGACCGGCAAGTGCGGCACGCCGGCGGCCGTCAGCCGGGCGATACAGGCCTCGATCTGCTCGGGCTCCACGTCGAAGGCGACATGGTTCATAGAGCCGATGGCTGACTTCGGCGACTGGGGAAAGGCCTTGACCGAGGCGATGCCCGGAGCCGCAGGAGGGGCGTCCGCCCACCAGAAGAAGGCCAGCGAAGAGCCGCCGCCGCAGTCGAAGAAGAAGTGCTGGCCGCCATCGGGCAGCTCGATGGTCTTGATCAGCGGCATGTCGAGCACTTCGGTGTAGAACTTCACCGTCTCGCGCATGTCCCGGCAGACCAGAGCCAGATGGTTGATGCCCCTCGTGCGCATGGCGTTCTCCCCGCTTTTGCCTTTGTCCTGACGGTACCCCTTAAGCCGCCGCCGTCAATCGCCGCCAAGTTCATAGTAGCCTGCCGCGGGGTCAGTCATGCTGAATGCGAGGCTCGCTTTTCGACCGCCTGACGAGGCCCCGATGAATCTCGAACTCAGCGCTGCTGATCTGGCCTTCCAGGCCGAGGTCCGCGCATTCCTCTCGGACAACCTTCCGCCCGACCTTCAGGTCGCGGGTCGCCGGATGACCAGCGTCTTTGTCGAGAAGCGGTACTCGATCCCCTGGCAGAAGATCCTCCACGCTAAGGGCTGGGTTGCGCCGAGCTGGCCGGTCGAATACGGCGGCTGCGGCTGGGACGAGATGCAGCGCTACATCTTCCAGGCCGAGTGCGCCCGCGCCGGGGCGCCGGGGCTGTCGCCGATGGGGTTGCGGATGGTCGGCCCCTGCATCCAGCGCTACGGTACGCCGGAACAGAAGGCCTTCTACCTGCCGCGCATCCTGGCCGGTGAGGACTACTGGTGCCAGGGCTACTCCGAGCCCGGCTCCGGTTCCGACCTGGCCAGCCTGCAGATGAGGGCCGAGCGGGACGGGGACGACTACGTCCTCAACGGCTCGAAGATCTGGACGACGCACGCCCACTTCGCCAACCGTATGTTCTGCCTGGTGCGGACCAGCTTCGAGGGCAAGCCGCAGAAGGGGATCACCTTCCTCCTGCTGGAGATGGACACCCCCGGCATCGAGGTGAAGCCGATCATCACCCTGGCCGGCGAGCACGAGGTCAATCAGGTCTTCTTCGACAACGTCCGGGTTCCGGTCGCCAATCGCCTGGGCGAGGAGAACGACGGCTGGACGGTGGCCAAGTACCTGCTCGAGTTCGAGCGCGGCGGCAGCTCTGCCCCCGGTATGAAGGTGTCGCTGGCCCGGCTGCGGGAGATGGCGGCGACCGAAGGCGGCGACCTGGGGCAGCCGCTGCTGGGCGACCCGGTCTTCCGCGCGCGCCTCGCCGAGCTTGAGATCGCGCTCGAGGCCATCGAGATGACCGAGCACCGGGTGATGACCGAGCTGTCCTCCGGCAAGAATCCGGGTCCGGCGTCGTCGATGCTGAAGACCCAGGCCACCGAAATGACCCAGAAGATCGACGGCCTGGCGATCGACACGGCGGCCTACTACGCCTTCGTCGATCAGCCGAAGGCCCGGGAGCCCGGGTCCAACGAGACGCCGGTCGGGCCTGAGCACAGCCTGGTCGCCATGCCTCGCTACCTGAACAACCGCGCGGCCTCGATCTACGGCGGATCCAACGAGATCCAGCGGGACATCATGGCCCGGCTCGTGCTGGGTCTCTGACAGCGGACGACATGACCATGAGCGCCACCGCCGCGACGGTCGATTTCGACCAGATGCCCACCCTGGGCGATATCGCCCGTTACCATGCCCGGACCCGCCCGGACGACACGGCCCTGACCTTCGAGGGGCGCGAGACGACCTTCGCGCAGTTCGACGTCCTGACCAACCGCGTCGCCAACGCGCTGATCGCCGAAGGCCTGACCAGGGGGCAGCGGATCGCCTATGTCGGCAAGAACAGCGACTGCTACTTCGAGCTGCTGATCGGCGCGGCCAAGGCCGGAGTGGTGATGACGCCCATCGGCTGGCGGCTCGCCCCGCCGGAAGTCGCCTACATCGTCGAGGACTCCAAGGCGCCGATCGTCTTCGTCGGTCCGGAAGTGATCGGCCTCAGCGAGGAGGTCGCCTCGCACCTGAGCTACCGTCCGATGGTCGTGGCGATGGAAGCCGACGGCGCCGACGGTCGCTCCCTCTACGCCGACTGGCGAGACGCCGCGCCTGACAGCGACGTCGGCGTCGCGATCACCGAGCGGGATGTCGCCGTCCAGCTCTACACCTCGGGCACGACCGGCAAGCCCAAGGGCGCCATGCTCAGCCATGCCAACATCCTGAGCGGGCGTCGGGCGGCGGCCGAGGCGAAGATGCCGTGGAACCAGTGGGGCCCCGACGACGTCAGCCTGGTGGCCATGCCGGTGTCGCACATCGGCGGCACCGGCTGGGGAATCGTCGGCCTATACAACGGCGCCAAAGGGGTCGTCGCCCGCGAGTTCGATCCCTTCAAGGTGCTCGACTTCATCGAGCAGGACCGCATCAGCAAGATGTTCATGGTGCCCGCGGCGATGCAGATCGTCGTGCGCCAGCCGCGGGCCCGCGAGGTCGACTACAGCCGCCTCAAGTACATTCTCTACGGCGCCAGCCCGATCCCGCTCGACCTGCTGCGGGAGTGCATGGAGGTGTTCGGCTGCGGCTTCTGCCAGCAGTACGGCATGACCGAGACCTGCGGCACCATCGTATACCTGCCGCCGGAGGATCATGATCCGGCGGGCAATCCACGCATGCGGGCGGCGGGCCTGCCCATGCCCGGGGTCGAGATCAAGATCATCGACGAGGCCGGCCAGGCCCTGCCGACCGGCGCCGTCGGCGAGGTCGCGACCCGGTCCGTCGGCAACATGGCCGGATACTGGAACCTCGACGAGGCGACCCGGGCCACGATCGGCGAGGACGGCTGGTTGCGCACCGGCGACGCCGGCTACCTGGACGAGGCCGGCTACCTCTTCATCCATGACCGGGTGAAGGACATGATCATCTCGGGCGCGGAGAACATCTATCCCGCCGAGGTGGAAAGCGCTGTCTATGGCCACCCGGCGGTGGCCGAGGTGGCGGTGATCGGCATCCCCGACGAGACGTGGGGCGAAGCGGTCAAGGCGGTTGTGGCGCTCAAGCCCGGCATGACGGCGACGCCGGAAGAGATCATCGCCTTCGCCCGAACCCGCATCGCGGCCTTCAAGGCCCCCAAGAGCGTGGACTTCATCGACGCCCTGCCCAGGAACCCGTCCGGGAAGATCCTGCGGCGGGAGTTGCGGGAGCCCTATTGGGCCGGTCGCGAGCGCCGGGTGAACTGATCGGAAGATCGGTCCCCGGACCCGCGACGGGGGAGCCTTGGCCCGGGGACCTGCGCCGCGGCCTCAGAAACCGCGGCGGTGGGGAAGGTTCGTCCAGATGTGAACGATGCACAGTGTCGCCCCGAACAGGCTGAAAGCCGCGGCGGCCGTGGTGAGGTAGGCAAGGTGGATCGGCGGAAGCGCCGTGAGGGTTTGCAGCATCTGAATTCTCCTGTGCCGCCAAGGTGCAGGGAGGGACGACTCGCCGCCTTGATCTGCGTCAACCGCGGTGATTTTGACGACGGAGCGATATGGCCGTGCCCGCCGGCTTCCGCTAAACCCTTGTCGCGCGAAGGAAATTTCCCTCCCGCAACGTAAACCTGCCCAGAGAGAGTTCGATGTCCGACCGCGCCAACGATCTTGCCCGCCGTGTTGACGCCTTCCTTCACGAGCACGTCATCCCCTTCGAGCAGGACCCCCGGATCGGCAAGCATGGTCCGTCGGACGACCTGCGCGTCGAGCTCCAGGGCAAGGCCGCGGCCCAGGGCCTTCTGGCCCCGCATGTCGGCGTCGAGTACGGCGGCCATGGGCTGAACCACCGCGAGATCGCCATCGTCTTCCGTGCCGCCGGCTACTCGTTGCTGGGGCCGATCGCCCTGAACCTGATGGCGCCGGACGAAGGCAACATGTGCCTGATCGAGAAGATCGGCAGCACGGCCCAGAAGGACGAGGTGCTGCGACCGCTCGCGGCCGGCGACATCCGCACCGCCTTCATGATGACAGAGCCGGACGGGGGCGCCGGCTCCGATCCCTCGATGATGAAGACCACCGCCGTGCAGGACGGCAATCACTGGGTCATCAACGGCGCCAAGACCCTCATCACCGGCGCGGACGGCGCGGCGCACGCGATCATCATGGCAAGGACCGAACATGGGGCGACGATGTTCCTGGCGCCGATGACCGCGTCGGGCATCTCGATCACCCGGGTCCTGGACACCATCGACCGGACCATGCCGGGCGGCCACGCCATGGTGAAGCTGGACAACGTCCGGGTCTCGGCCGACCAGATCCTCGGAGAGGCCAACGAGGGCTTCAAGTACGCCCAGGTGCGGCTGGCGCCGGCCCGGCTGACCCACTGCATGCGCTGGTGGGGCGCGGCTCGGCGCGCGCACGATATCGCTGTCGCCTACGCCTGTCGTCGCCACGCCTTCGGCAAGCCGCTGGTCGACCATGAAGGTGTCGGCTTCATGCTGGCCGACAACGAGATCGACCTGAAACAGGCGGAGCTGACGATCGACTGGTGCGCGGGCGTGCTGGACGCCGGCGGCCACGGTTCGGGGACAGCGGAGTCCAGCCTCGCCAAGGTTGCGGTGTCGGAGGCGCTGTTCCGCATCGCCGACCGCTGCGTGCAGGTGCTGGGCGGCACGGGCGTCACCGACGACACCCCCGTGCACCAGATCTTCCGCGATATCCGCGCCTTCCGGGTCTACGACGGCCCCTCGGAGGTTCACCGCTGGTCGATGGCCAAGCGGATCAAGCGCGAGTTTCTGGCCAAGGCCTGACGAAAGAAACCCCGCCTTCGGGTGAAGGCGGGGTCAAGGCCGTGTGTTCCAGGAAGGTTGGGAACGGGTCTAGCCGTGAAGCTTCGCGGCGGTTTCGGCGACCTTGCGGCCCTGGTAGCGGGCGCCGGCCAGTTCGTTCTCGCTGGGCTGCCGCGAGCCGTCGCCGCCGGCGATGGTGGTCGCGCCGTAGGGGCTGCCGCCGGTGACCTCGTCCAGCTTCATCTGCCCTGCGAAGCCGTAGTCGAGGCCGACGATCACCATCCCGAAGTGCAGCATGTTGGTGATGAGGCTGAACAGCGTCGTCTCCTGACCGCCGTGCTGGGTGGCCGTCGAGGTGAAGGCGCCGCCGACCTTGCCGTTCAGCGCGCCCCTGGCCCAGAGGCCGCCGGCCTGGTCGAGGAAGGCCGCCATCTGCGAGTTCATCCGGCCAAACCGGGTCCCTGCGCCGATGATGATGGCGTCGTAGTCGGCCAGCTCGGCGATCGTGGCGATCGGCGCGGCCTGGTCGAGCTTGAAGTGGGCGGCCCTGGCGACGTCTTCCGGCACGGTCTCGGGAACACGCTTGATGTCGACCTGGGCGCCGGTCTCGCGGGCGCCCTCGGCGACCGCCTGGGCCATGGTTTCGATGTGGCCGTAGGCCGAATGGTAGAGAACGAGAATTCTGGGCACCGGAGTACTCCTGCAGGATCGGGGAAGGGGGAGGCCGCCTAGGCGGCGTCGACGAGCACGAGCTCGGCGTCTTCGAGGGCGGTGACCCGGATCGACGTCTCGTCGGTGATGGCGGCGCCGTCGCGGGTCTCGAGGGTCAGACCGTTGACCTCGACCCGGCCCGCGGCGGGGACCAGATAGGCATGGCGGCTACGGTCGAGGGCGTATTCGACGCTCTCGCCGGCCTTCAGCGTCGCGCCCAGGACGCGGGCGTTCGTGCGGATCGGCAGGGCGTCGTTGTCGTTTTCGAACCCGCTGGCCAGGGTGACGAACTTTCCGGACCGGTCGCCCTTGGGGAAGGGCTTGGCGCCCCAGGACGGCGCGCCTCCGGTGCGGTTGGGCTGGATCCAGATCTGGAATATCCGGGTGGTCTCCGCTTCCAGATTGTACTCGGCGTGGCGGATCCCGCTGCCGGCGCTCATCACCTGGACGTCGCCCGCCTCGGTGCGCCCCTTGTTGCCAAGGCTGTCCTGGTGGGTGATCGCCCCGTCGCGGATATAGGTGATGATCTCCATGTCCGCATGGGGGTGGGGCGGAAAGCCGGAATTGGCGGCGAGCTCGTCGTCGTTCCAGACCCGCAGCGAGCCCCAGTTCATGTTCCGGGGGTCGTGGTAGCCGGCGAACGAGAAGTGATGCCGGGCCTTCAGCCAACCATGGTCGGCGCCGCCGAGCGTCTCAAAGGGTTTGTGCACGATCATCGTACTGCCTCCGCGCCGGACGGCCGGCGCTGTTGCTTGACGACAAGATAGGCGTCAGGATCGAAGCATAAATAGAAACTCCTGAAACTCATCGTTTCCAAAAGCCGCATGTCCAGACTGCCCGATCTCGAAGGCCTGGCGATCTTCGCCAAGGTCGTGGAGCTGCGCTCCTTCGCCGCCGTGGCCGAGGACCTGAAGCTGTCGAAAGCGACGGTGTCCAAGGCGGTCACCCGCCTCGAAACGCGGCTCGGCGCGCGTTTGTTCAATCGCACCTCAAGGCGGCTGGCGCTGACCGACGCGGGCAGGGCGCTGGCCGAGCGGGCCGCGCGGATGCTGGCCGAGGGCGAGGCGGCCGAGGCTGACGCCCTGGAGCAGTCGGCGGCGCCGCGCGGCCTCGTTCGGCTGGCGGTTCCCATGTCCTTTGGTCTCACCGACGTCGCGCCGATCCTGCCCGGGTTCATGGCCGAGTACCCGGAGGTGTTCGTCGACCTGCATCTGAGCGACGCCATGGTCGACCTGATCGGCCAGGGGTTCGACATGGCGCTGCGCATCGCGGCCCTGCCGGACTCCTCGCTGATGGCCCGGCGATTGCGACCGATCAAACGCCATCTGGTCGGCGCGCCCGCATACTTCGCGCGCCAGGGGACGCCCCGGCATCCCAGCCAGCTGGTCGACCATTGCTGCCTCGCCTACGCCTACCTGGCGAGCCCGGAGACCTGGCGGTTCACTCACCCGTCGGGCGAGGAAGCCTCGATCCGGATTGAGGGGCCGATGCGATCCAACAACGCCACGGCTTTGCTGCCGGCGCTGATCGCCGGCCGGGGCCTGGCGCTGCAGCCGGACTTCATCTGCGGTCCGGCCCTGGCGTCCGGCGAACTGGTGGCCGTGATGGAGGACTGGTCGCCGCCGCCGATCGCGTTGCACCTGGTCATGCCCCCCGGCGGGCCCAGGCCGGCGCGGGTCGAGGTGCTCGCGGAGTTCCTCGCGAGGCGGATGTCGTCCCGCTGACCGGAGGCGCGCGACCGCCGAAATCCCGGGCCCGGCGCGTCGAAGGCGATGCTTTTCAAGCGGGCCTGTGTCCCGCATAGAAGACCGCCTCCGTTCGATGTCGCCTGTTGCCCGCGGGATTGGCGGCCATCTCGAAAGGTGCAGCCCGATGAATGACACCCGTCCGCTGACGCCCTTCGAGGGCCAGGACATCCGGACCCTGATCGACGATCAGGCTGCACGGCGTGGCGAACACCCCTTCCTGATCTGGGAGCCGTTCGAGGGGGAAGGGGCGTCCTGGTCCTACGCGCAATTCGCCGAGGCCGTGCGGCGGTTCGCCGCCGGCCTGCAGGCGCGGGGCGTGCGGCCCGCCGATCGGGTGATCGTGCACCTCGACAACTGTCCGGAGTCGCTGATCGCCTGGCTCGGCTGCGCCTATGCGGGCGCGGTGGCCGTGACGACCAACGCCCGGTCCAGCCGCGACGAGATCGCCTACTTCGCCAGTCACAGCGGCGCGGTCGGAGGCATCACCCAGCCAAGGTTCGCCGGGACTGTCCGCGCCGCCGCACCACAAATGGCCTGGATCGCCGTAACGGCCGATGACAACGGCGCTCCGGCCGAGGCCGACGTGTCGGGCTTTGAACCCTTCTCCGCCATCGATGCGGACCCGCGGACCCTGGCCGTCCGGCCCCACGACCCCTGGGCGCACTTCGGCATCCAGTACACGTCCGGCACAACCGCCCGTCCCAAGGCGGTGCTCTGGACGCACGCCAACGCCCTGTGGGGTGCGCGGATGTGCGCCCAGAACGAAGACCTGCGACCCGACGACGTTCATCTGGTCTACCTGCCGCTGTTCCACACCAACGCCCAGGTCTACTCCGTGGCGGCGGCGCTCTGGGCCGGGGCGACGGTCGTGCTGCAGCCGCGTTTCTCGGCCTCGCGCTTCTGGCCGGTGTCACTGAAACACGGCTGTACCTGGACTTCGATGGTGCCCTTCTGCCTCAAGGCGCTGATGGAGCAGCCCAGGCCCGAGCGGCACAGCTACCGTCTTTGGGGCAACGGCGTCTGCGCGCCGCCGACCGATGCGGTGTTCGGGGTCAAGACCATCGGCTGGTGGGGCATGACCGAGACAATGACCCACGGCACGGTGGGTTTGGCGCATCTGCCCAATGCACCGATGTCGATGGGACGCCCCTCGCCCGCCTACGAGATTCACGTCGTCGGCGAGGACGGCAAACCGGTCGGCCCCGGACAGACCGGAGACCTCCTCGTCGGAGGCCGGCGGGGAGTTTCGCTGTTTCTGGAGTATGCGGGCGACCCCGTCGCGACGGCGGCGGCCTTTCGGGAGGACGGCCTGTTCATCACCGGCGACCGGGTCCGGGTCGGCGAGGATGGCTGGCTCTACTTCGCCGATCGCTCCAAGGACATGCTGAAGGTTGGCGGCGAGAACGTCGCGGCGTCGGAGATCGAGCGAGTCGTCGCGTCTGTCGCCGGGGTGGTCGAGTGCGCCGTGGTGGCGAAGCGGCATCCCATGCTGGACGAGGTTCCGGTCGCTTTCGTCATTCCGCGCGATCCCGCCGATGTCACCTTGCCGGACCGGGTGCTGGCCGCCTGTCGCGAGACCCTGGCCAGCTTCAAGCAGCCGCATGACGTGCGGCTGATCGCCGAGCTGCCGCGCTCGACCCTTGAGAAGATCGCCAAGGCCGAACTGCGAGCGATGCTGAAGGACGAGCCTGCCTGACAAACTCTCTGGCCGGACGTTGCGGCAAGCCGTCACAGTCCCGGAAAGATCAGGCGCGGCCAACGCGTCAGGCAGGGAGCGGCGGATGAGGATCGACTGGAGTCCCGAGGACCGGGCCTTTCGTGACGAGGTGCGCGCGTTCCTCGAAACCTCGTTGACGCCGGAACTTCGGCTGGCCGGATCGCGCCTGACCAGCGTCTATGGCGACCACCGGCCCCAGATGGCCTGGCAGAAGATACTTCACGCCAAGGGCTGGCTGGTTCCGTCCTGGCCGGTGGAGTTCGGCGGCCGCGGCTGGTCGGTGACACAGCGCTACATCTTCGCCACCGAACTGACCGCCGCCGGCGCGCCGCCGCTGTCGCCGATGGGCATCGGGATGTGCGGCCCGGTCCTGATCGGCCACGGCACGCCCGAGCAGCAGGCCCGGTTCCTGCCGCGCATGCTCAGCGGCGAGGACTTCTGGTGCCAAGGCTATTCCGAGCCGCAGTCGGGCTCCGATCTGGCGACGCTCCAGATGAGCGCGGAGGACGACGGGGACCACCTGATCTGCAACGGCCACAAGCTGTGGACCACCCACGCGGCGCACGCTAACTGGATCTTCTGCCTCGTCCGCACCTCGCGCGAGGACATCCCGCAGAAGGGCATCACCTTCCTGCTGATCGACATGACGACGCCCGGGGTCGAGGTGACGCCGATCATCTCGCTGTCGGGCGAGCACATCCAGAACCACGTCTTCTTCACCGACGTCCGCGTGCCCAAGGCCAACGCCGTCGGACCGATCGGCCAAGGCTGGACCGTGGCCAAGCACCTGATGCAGTTCGAGCGGGGCGGCAGCGCCTACACGCCTGGCTTCCGGGGGCGGATGGCGAAGATCGCCCATATCCTCGACGCCGAGTACGTCGAAGGCGACGCGACCGGCGAAGGAAGCGCCCTGCGACTCCAGCTGGCCGATGCGGCCATCCAGGTCGACGCCCTCGAGGCGGTTGAACTGCGGGTCATGTCGGCCCTGTCGGTCGGCGCGGCGCCCGGTCCGGAGTCGTCGATGATGAAGACCGTCGGCACCGAGCTCAGCCAGCGTCTGACCGAGATCGCCCTGGCCGCCGCAGGCCGCTACGCCGCGGTCCACCAGCCGCACATGGTTGCGGCCGGCGGCCCCACGCCGGGCTTCAAGCCGCCGCGCTACAACGACGGGATCGGGCCGGAGTACAGCTGGACCGTGGCCCCCAAGTACCTCAACGACCGCGCCGGCTCGATCTACGCCGGCACCAACGAGATTCAGCGAAACATCATGGCCAAGGCCGTGCTGGGGCTCTGAGCAGGGAGAGCGACCATGGACTTCGACACCGACTACAGCATGACCATCGGCGGCAAGGCCGTCGCCGGCGCGGGGACCTTTGACGTCCTCAACCCGGCCAATGAGCAGGTCATCGCCCAGGCTCCGGACTGTTCGAAGGAACAGCTGGACGAGGCCGTCGCCGCGGCGCGGGCCGCCTTCCCGGCCTGGTCCGCGACCCCGATCGCCGAACGCCGCAAGGCGGTGCTCGCCCTGGCCGGCGCCATCGCCGCCAATGCCGAGGGCCTCAAGCGCCTGCTGACCCGCGAACAGGGCAAGCCGCATGCCGACGCCATGAACGACGTCCTTGGCGGGGCCGGCTGGCTGCAGGGCGCCTCGACGCTTGATTTGCCCGAGACGGTCAATGAGGACACCGACGTCCGCCGCAGCATCACCCGCCATGTGCCGATCGGCGTGGTCGGGGCGATCGCGCCGTGGAACTTCCCGGTCATCCTGGCCATGTTCAAGGTCGCGCCGGCGCTGATGGCCGGCAACACCATCGTGCTGAAGCCGTCACCGTTCACGCCGCTGACGACGCTGAAGATCGGCGAGCTGGCGCGGGCGGTCCTGCCGCCGGGCGTGCTCAACGTGGTGTCGGGCGGCGACAGCCTTGGGCCGTGGATGACCAGCCACCCCGGCATCGACAAGATCAGCTTCACCGGCTCGACCCAGACCGGCCGCAAGGTCATGGCCAGCGCCGCCGACAGCCTCAAGCGCATCACGCTGGAGTTGGGCGGCAACGACGCCGCCATCGTCATGCCGGACGTCGACGTGGAGAAGGTCGCAGAGCAGCTGTTCTGGGCCGCCTTCCGCAACACCGGCCAGATCTGCATCGCCAGCAAGCGGATGTATGTCCACAAGGACGTCTACGAACCGCTCAAGAAGGCGATCGCCGACTACGCCGCCACCGTGAAGATGGGCGACGGCGCCGAGCAGGGCACCCAGCTGGGGCCGATCCAGAACAAGCAGCAGTACCAGCGCGTGCTGGAACTCATCGCCGACGCCAAAGCCAACGGCTATCCGTTCCTGATCGGCGGCGAGGCCTCGACCGCGCCGGGCTATTTCGTGCCGATCACCATCCTCGACAACCCGCCGGAGAACGCCCGGATCGTTCAGGAGGAGCAGTTCGGCCCCGTCCTGCCGCTGCTCAAGGTCGACAGCATCGAGGAGGCGCTCGAACGCGCCAACGCCAGCGAGTACGGCCTGGGCGGCTCGGTCTGGTCGTCAGACATCGACGCGGCGCTGGCGGTCGGCGAACGGCTGCAGACCGGCACCGTCTGGATCAACGAGACCCAGCACCTCAGCCCGCTGGTCAGCTTCGCCGGCCACAAGCAGTCGGGCCTCGGGGTCGAGAACGGCATCGACGGCCTGCTGGAGTACACCAACACCCAGACCATCGTGGTCCGGAAGGGCTGACCACCAGGCCGCCACGGATCCTGGCCGGAATCCGCGGCGGCCTCTTGCCTTCAGGCGGGTCGGCCTGTCATCCCTTGGCCAGGGCAGGAGACAACAATGATCACGTTCGAGCTCAACGAAGAGCAGACCATGATCCGCGAGGCGCTGCAGGGCTTCGCGGCCGAGGTGCTGGCGCCGGGCGCGCGGGCCATCGATGAGGCCGGCGATATGCCGGCGGACATCCTCCAGAAGGGCTGGGACTTCGGCCTGATCGCCGCGGCGATCCCGGAAGCCTACGGAGGCGGTGGCGTTGACCGCTCCTGCATGACCAACGCCGTGGCGCTCGAGGCGCTTGGCGGCGGCTGCGCCAGCCAGGCGGCGGCCATCATGGCGCCAGGGCAGTTCGTCAGCGCGCTTATCGACTTCGGGACCGAGGAGCAGAAGGCCGAGCACCTGCCGCGCTTTGCCGGCGCGACGCCGGTCGCCGCCAGCCTGGCCTTGCAGGAAGGCCAGTTCGGTTTCGCCGCCGAGGCGCAGCGCACGACCGCGACTCGCAAGGGAAACGGCTTTGTCCTGAACGGTGAAAAGCGGCTGGTCCCCCTGGGCGACCGGGCGGACACCTTCCTGGTGCTGGCCCGCGATGAGGGCGGTCAGGGCCTGGCCGCGGTGCAGGCGTACATCGTCCCGCGCGACACGGCTGGCCTGTCCGTCGAGACGGAGAACGGGACCCAGGGTCTCAAGCCGCTTCCGAAGGGCAAGCTCACGCTCGCCAACGTTGAACTGCCTGGCTCCGCCCGGCTCGGCGGCGACGCCGGCATCGATGCTGCGCGGCTGATCAGCCAGGCGCGTGTCGGCGCGGCGGCCGTGGCCGTCGGCCTTTCGCGCCAGGCGACCGACTTCGCTATCCCCTACGCCCGCGAGCGGGTCGCGTTCGGCGAGCCGATCGGCAAGAAGCAGTCGATCGCCTTCATGCTGGCCGACATGCACATCGAGTGCGAGACGATGCGCTGGATGGTCTGGAAGGCCGCCAGCCTTCTGGAGCACAACGATCCCGGCGCCGTGAAGGCGTCCGTGCTGGCCCAGGACTACGTGCGTCGCAAGGCGGTCAAGATCGCCGACGACGCGCTGCAGATCTTCGGCGGCCACGGCTTCATCCGCGATCTGCCGCTGGAAATGTGGCTTCGCAACGCGCGCACGCTGACCGTCCTCGACGGTCCGGTCTCGGTTTAGGGAGAACGATCATGGCTGACTTCCGTCTCTCGGACATCGATCAGCAGATCATCGACAAGGTTGTCGAGGTCGGCGAGTCCACATCGCGGCACGCCCGCTACTACGAGGATCACGAGCACGAGACCCCGCCGACGCGGCTTGAGGGCGAGCGCGGCTTCGAAGAGGTCTTCCCGCTCTTCGGCCAGCGCAAGCCCGGCGATACCCCGATGATGACCTTCATGATGGCCGTCAGCATCGCGCGGGGCTCGACCACCGGCGTGACACGGGGCCTTGGCCTCGCCATGCCGGCCGGCCGCGCCAGCGGTCTGGGCAACGCCGCCCTGCAGTCGGCCGGCACGCCCGAGCAGAAGGCCAAGTGGGGCGACCTCTTCCTGGCCATGTCGATCACCGAGCCCAACGTCGGCTCCGACACCAAGGCCATCCAGGCGACCGCCCGGCTGGACGGCGACGAATGGGTGATCAACGGCGACAAGATCTTCGTCACCGACGGTGTCAAGTGCGACGGCGCCATCGTCTGGGCAACCATCGACAAGTCGGCGGGCCGCGCCGGCATCAAGTCGTTCCTGGTCCTGAAGGGCGCGCCCGGCTTCGAGCTGGTCCGACAGGAGAAGAAGCTCGGCATCCGCTCGTCGGACACCGCCGCTTACAGCTTCCGTGACTGCCGGGTCCCGCGCGACGCCCTGCTGGGCGGCGACGAGACCGTACCCAAGGACGGCGGCTCGGCGGGCTACAAGGGCGTCATGAAGACCTTCAATATGACCCGCCCGGCCGTGGCCTCCGGCGGCGTGGCCAAGGCGAAGGGCGCGCTGGATTTCGCCAAGGCCGCCCTGGCGCGGGAAGGCGTCGAGGTCGACTGGACGCGCAGCTACAACCAGCGCAGCGCGCCGGAGCAGCGGCTGATCGAGATGGAGGCCGACACCGAGGCGGCCACCCTGTCGGTGCTGCACGCCGCCTGGCTGAACGACGTGCGCAAGTCCAACAATCTGGAGAGCTCGGTCTGCAAGGCCAAGGGCGGCGAGGTCTGCCGGACCATCCCGCAAGCCGCCATGGAACTACTCGGTGGTATGTCGGTCAGCCACGACCACCTGGTCGAGAAGTTCCTGCGCGATGGCCGGATCAGCGACATCTACGAGGGCACTGGCCAGATACAGCGGCTGATTATCGCCCGCGAAATCCTGGGCTACTCATCCGAGGAGCTTACCTGACGGTCCGGCGCCGCGGATCCTTGATCACGGTCAGGGTCAGCAGCGCCGCCACCAGCAGGCCCAGCGAGGCGCCGAAGACGACATTGTAGCCGAGCAGGTCGGCGACGGCGCCGCCGATCAACGGGCCGATCGTCGCGGTGACGCCTTCCGCCGTCGCCGAGATGCCGATCCGCATCGACAGGTCGTCGCGGTGGCCGAACTCCAGGATCATGGTGTTGGACGCCATCATGTAGCCGGCCAGGGCCGCGCCGAGGCCGAAGAAGGCCAGGAACACCGCCCACGGCGCGCTCATCGTCAGCAACAGCAGCGTCGAGGCGATCCAGATCGCGATCGACAGGACCAGAACGACCCGGAAGCCGGACCGGTCGCCGAGGTAGCCCCAGACGATGTTGGAAACGGTGTCGGCGCCCAGGTAGGCCAGCGACAGCAGGCCCAGCGTCGCACCGTCCAGGTGCATCGTGGAGCCGACGTGCAGGATGTAGAACGGCGTGGCGATCCGGGCCGAGGTGGCCAGCATCTGCATGATCAGGAACCAGCGGTAGCCGGGATCGGCGGCGATCAGGGCGGGGATGTCACGCATCCGTTCGCGCAGACGGACCGGTTCGCGGATGGTCGGCGGGACCGGCTCGCGGATCTGGTGCTGCAGGAACCACAGGCCGGCGCTGGTCAGCAGGAAGGCCAGGATGAAGGTGGTGGCGTAGCCGTTGCCCAGCACGTTGGCGCCGATCAGGTACTTGCCAGAGACATAGGCCAGGACGGCCGCGATCAGGCCGCCGACCGCGTTGCGCCAGGCCTGCAGCCGTCCGCGCAGACTGATCGGGATCACCCGCGACATCAGCAGGGTGAAGGCCACCCGCTGGGCGCCCATGAAGACGCCGAACAGGAAGACGAACAGCAGCAGGGTCAGGACCTGCGCCTGGTCCCTCAGGAACCAGCCGGTCAAGGCCATGCCCAGGATGGCCAGCCGCCCCAGGCTGCCCAGGATAATGGCCATCGGCATGATCTTCGGCCGGTGCTCGATGGCGGCGCCGGCCACCAGCGGCGAGATGATCCCGCCCATCTGTTGCAGCGCCAGGCCCAGGCCGACAACCGTGTTGGAGCCGGCGACCAGATGCAGGTAGGCCGGCATGAAGGTCGGGGCGTTGATCAGGCGAAAGCCCGTCATGCCCAGCATGCCGTGCACGAAGTTGCCGATGTAGTTCCGGCGCAGATTGTCCCAGACGAAGGTCTCGTAGGCGGCCTCGCGGGTCGCCAGATCGTCGGGCGCGGACGCGACGGCGGTGGCCGCCGCGTCCGCCTTGGCCGGCTCATCCATGTCCGGCTGAACTCCGCACGCTACGCAAAGGGCCTTGGGTCAATAGCCCTGCATCCTGCCCCAGCGGTCGCGGTGCCAGGCCGTCGAGCCGAACAGGGTCTCAACCGCCCGGGCCCGCTTGAGGTAGAGGCCGGCGTCGTGGGCGTCTGTCATGCCGATGCCGCCGTGCATCTGGACCATCTCGCGGGAGATCAGGTTCAGGGTGTCGCCGGCCACGGCCTTGGCCAGCGCGGCCTGCTGGGCCAGATCGTCGGCGTCCTGGTCGATGGCGGACAGCGCCGCCTCGACGCAGGACCGCGCCAGCTCCAGCTCGCTGAACATCTTCGCGGCCCGGTGCTGCAAGGCCTGGAAGCTGCCGATGGTCTGGCCGAACTGCACGCGTGTCTTGAGGTAGTCCAGCGTGGTGTCGAAAGCCTGGGCGGCCATGCCCAGCATCTCGGCCGAGACGGCGATGCGGCCGACGTCGAGCGTGCGTTCAAGGAGGGTATAGCCGCCTCCGGCGTTCCCCAGCACAGCCTCGGCGCCGATCTCGACCCCATCGAAGGTTACGGCCGCATAGTCGCGGTTGTCGGCCAGGTGACGCGCGGACCGGGTCAGGCCCGTCGCGTCGGCCGGGACGAGGAACAGCGTGATACCCGCCTCATCACCAGCCGCGCCGGCGGTGCGCGCGGCCACGATAAAGGCGGTCGCCGCCATGCCCTCGGCCACGAAGGCCTTGGCGCCGGACAGACGCCAGCCCCCGCCGGAGGCCTCGGCCTTCAGCGCGGTCCGCACCGGCTCATGGCGCGGGCCCTCGTCAACGGCCAGGGCGACGACGGCCTGGCCGGCGGCGATGGCCGACAGCCAGCATTCCTTCTGCGCATCGGTCCCAGCGCGGGCCAGGGCGTAGGCCGCGGCCATGGACGATACGGCGAGAGGCGAGGCGGCCAGGGTGCGGCCTAGCTCCTCCAGCACCAGGCCAAGGCTCAGGTAGCCGAACTCCGAGCCGCCATGGGCCTCGGGGACAACCACCCCGGCCCAGCCCATGGCGGCCATGTCGGCGAAGGCCTCCGGCGCGTAGCCGAGCAGGCTGCCGCTGTCCCGCGCCTTGCGCAGCGCGCCGACGGGCGCCTTTTCCTGCACCCACGCCCTGGCGGCGTCGCGCAGCATCGATTGTTCTTCGGTCAGAACGGCCATGACGCGCGCTCCCTACTGGTGATCAAGAAGGCCAAGGATACGCTTGGCGATGATGTTGTTCTGGATCTCGGCGGAGCCGCCGTAGATCGTGGTGGCCTTGCCGCCCAGCCAGTTGCGGGTCTGCTCCAGCTCCTTGTCGGTGAAGCCCTCGCCCTCCCAGCCCAGGCCCTGGGATCCCATGATCTCGACCGCCAGCTCGGCGCGTTCCTGGCCGACCTTGGAGCCGACGTTCTTCATGATCGAGGTGGCGTTCGACGGCCCGCCGCCGCCCTTGGCCTCGGCCTGGGCGCGCATAAGGGTCAGCATGAAGGCTCTGGCCTCCATCTGGTGCCGGATGATCCGTGACCGCAGGTCGGGATCGGCGATGCGGCCGGCGTCGTCGACCCCGACGTAGGTCTTCGCCAGCGTGTCGAGCGGGGTCCCCGCCGCGAACCGCCCGGCCGACCCGCCGCCGCCCGACAGGCTGTTGCGCTCATGTTGCAGCAGGCGCTTGCCGATCGTCCAGCCGCCGTTCAGCGGACCGACGAGGTTCTCCTTCGGCACCTTCACGTCGGTCAGGAAGGTCTCGCAGAAGGGCGAGACGCCGCTGATCAACTTGATCGGCCGCACTTCGACGCCCGGGGTCCTCATGTCGAACAGCACGAAGGAGATGCCCTCGTGCTTGGTGGTGAAGTCCGTGCGCACCAGGCAGAAGCACCAGTCGGCGTACTGGGCCCCGGAGGTCCAGACCTTCTGGCCGTTGACCAGGAAGTGGTCGCCCATGTCCTCGGCCCGGGTCTGCAGCGCCGCGAGGTCGGAGCCGGCCCCCGGCTCGGAGTAGCCCTGGCACCAGCGGATCTCGCCCCGGCAGATCGGCGGGATGTGGCGCTGCTTCTGCTCCTCGCTGCCGTACTCCAGCAGGGTGGGGCCGAACATCATGATGCCCATGCCGCCGATAGGGTTGCGGGCGCCGATGCGGTTCATCTCCTGCTGCAGGATGCGCGCCTGGGCCTGGGACAGGCCGCCGCCGCCGTACTCCCGCGGCCAGGTCGGCGTGCCCCAGCCCTTCTCGCCCATGCGCTGCTTCCAGATCAGGGCGTCGCCCTCGACCGGGCTGGTGGCGTTGATCATCGCGACTTCCACCCCGGCGAGGGCGGGTGGGAAGTTGGCGGTCAGCCAGTCCCGCGCTTCAGCGCGGAAGGCTTCCGCGTCCGTACTGCCAAAATCGGCCATGTCTTCTGCTCCTGGACGTTCGTCTTGTTCTGTATTGAAGGACCGTCGCCGGCCCGGGTCAGATCTGGCGCGCCCGTCCTTCCCAGTAGGGCGCGCGCACCTTGTTGCGCTGGATCTTGCCGGCTTCGGACCTCGGAAGCTCGGCGGCGAAGTCGAGGCTGCGCGGCGCCTTGAAGCTGGCCAGGTTGCCGCGGGCGAAGGCGAGGATCTCCTCAGCCAGGGTCTCGCTCGGGTGGTGGCCGGGCTTGAGCAGGATGACGGCCTTCACCTGTTCGCCCCATTCGTCATGCGGCACGCCGACGGTGGCCGAGTCGGCGACGGCGGGATGCTTGACCAGCTCGTTGTCGATCTCCTGCGGGTAGATGTTCACCCCGCCTGAGATGATGGTCTCGGCGCTGCGGCCGGTCAGGAACAGGTAGTCGTCGTCATCGAAATAGCCGACGTCCCCCATCGTGAAGAAGTCGTCGACGCGCGAGGCCTTGGTCTTGGCCTCGTCCTTGAAGTAGGTGAAGGCGCCGCCGGGCGGCAGCTGCTGGTAGATGGTCCCGGACTGGCCATTGGGCAGGTCGCGGCCGGCCTCGTCGAGGATGCGGACCCGCAACAGGGCCGGACGCTTGCCGACGCTGCCGGGCTTGGCCAGCCACTCCTGCGAGTCGATCAGAAATCCGGCCCCGCCCTCGGACCCGGCGTAGTATTCGGTCAACACCGGGCCGAACCAGTCGATCATCGCCCGCTTGACCTCCGGCGGGCAGGGCGCGGCTCCGTGGATGATGAACTGGACATGGTCCACCGGGTAGCGCGCCTTGACCGCATCCGGCAGCGCCAGAAGGCGCTGGAACATGATCGGCACCATGTGGAAGTGGGTGACGCGCTGCTCCGAGATGGTTCGCAAAACATGCTCGGAGTCCCAGCGGTCGATGAAGACCAGCGTCGCGCCGCTGCCCATGGCGGCCCGGATGTCGAACACCAGCGGCGCGGCGTGATAGCCGGGCCCGGCGCACATCTGGACCGAGACGCGGGGGTCGTAGCCTCGCAACTGGTAGGTGGCGTAGGGCGTCACCGCCGGGTTTGGCCGGAAGACGCCCTTGGGCCGGCCGGTCGTGCCGGAGGTGTACATCATGCTGATGCCGAGCGAGGGGTCGGCGATGTCGCTTCCGTCAAACGGCGCGATCGCGTCATCGTATGACTCGAAGCCGTCAATCGGTCCGCCGACGGCCAGCCGGGTGGCGATGACCGGCAAGCGGGCCACGGCCTCCGACACCGCCGCGACGCGGGCGTCGGCGATCAGCGCCTTCGCCTCGCAATCCTGGATGATGTAGGCGATCTCGTCCGCCGACAGGTGCCAGTTCACCGGCGTCAGGCGCATCCCGCAGCGGAGCGTCGCGGCCAGCACCTCGACGAACTCGACGCGGTTCGAGCAGACGAGGGCCACCGAGTCGCCGACTCCCAGACCCCGCGACCGCAGCAGCCGCACCAGGCGGTTGGCCTTGGCGTTGACCTTGGCGAAGCTGTGTTCCGCGCCATCCGGATCGCAGACGGCGACCCTGTCCGGCTGCTCGTCCGCCCAGACCGCCAGGGTCATGCCACAGAGCGCCGCCTCATCCAGGCGGGTGCCAAGATCGGGTCTGGACCCTGCGGGCTCCATCAGTTTTCTCCACGGGGATCGAAGACTCTCGGCGCTGCCCAAGTCTGGAACATTCGAACATCGTTCGGCAACCGTCAGCACCCTTTCGAACGAGAGGTATGCACAGCTTTTCTGGCGCACGGCCCCATCGTCTTTACAACGCCTCGCAATCCGGCCGTGACTGAGCCCGGATCGAGGCATTCTAGAACAACGGGTGCAGGATTTTCCCGACACCGGCCGGGCGCCCCGCCTCAAGTCCGCTTGACTCCGGTTCGCGTGGCGCAAATGTCGCGACATGACGCGATCGCTCAGGCAGTCCGCCCACGATGTCCCCGGTGTAAAGGCCAGGGCCCTGACCGCCGCGGCGACCATTCTGGCCGAGCAGGGCGCCGACGACCTGAACCTGCGCGCCATCGCCGAGGCGGCGGGCATCGGGCTGGCCTCGATCTACCACTATTTCGCGGGCAAGGAGGCCCTGCTGCTCAGTCTGGCGCAGATGGGCTACGAGGATCTTCGCCGCGATATCGAGGGCAGCCGCGCTGTCCATCCCTCCGTCTCGCCCATGCGAGCGGGTGCGCGGGCCTTCTTCGCCTTCGCGCAGTCACGCCCCTCGCTGTTCTCCCTGATGTGCAACGAGCGGCTGCTGGCCCGCCACGAAACGCTCCGCGAGGCTGAGCACCGCATGTTCCTGGCCTACAAGGCCGCGGTAGAAGCCGACGAGCGCATACCGCCCCGGCATCAGGAGAACGCCGCCTACGCCCTCTGGGCGCTGGGCCGGGGTATGGCGGCGATCATCGCCTCTCACCCGGGCGGACAGCCGCCGCCGGAATTGCTGCAGAAGCTGTTCGCCGGCGGGGCCTATCTGATCGACCACCCTGAGTAGGGCGTCGACCGCTACAGCCGACTTGGGATCATCACCGGCAGGGTTTCGAACCCGCGCACGAAGACCGAGTAGCTGCGCCGGGGTTCGCCGGTCACGACGATCTCCGGGAAGCGCTTGAGGATCTCCTCCCAGATGATCTGCAGCTGCAGCTCGGCCAGGCGGTTGCCCACGCAGCGGTGAATGCCGAAGCCGAACGAGATGTGCTGGCGGGGCCGCTCGCGATCGATGATGTAGGCGGTCGGGTTCTCGATCACCGTCTCGTCCCGGTTGCCCGAGGCGTACCACATGACGACCTTGTCGCCCTTGCGGATCTGCTTGCCCTGGAACTCGATGTCCGCCACCGCCGTGCGGCGCATGTGGGCCAGCGGCGTCTGATAGCGAATGGTCTCGGAGACCATCGAGGCGATCAGCTCCGGGTTGGCGCGCAGCTTGGCGTACTGATCGGGGTTGCGGTTGAGCTCGAACACGGAACCGGAGATGGTGTTGCGGGTGGTGTCGTTACCACCGACGGTCAGCAGCACCACGTTCCCGAAGAACTCGCGCGGCGCCATGTTCCTGGTTTCGGGATGGTGCGCCAGCATCGAGATCAGGTCGCCCGTCGGTGGCGCGTTGACCTTCTTGTTCCAGAGCTCGGCGAAGTAGGCCTGATACTCGACGAAGATCTCGAGCTTCTGCTCCAGGGACTCCACAATGCCCCCCGGCATCGGGATGGCCGTGACCACGTCGGACCAGTAGGGCAGCTTGCGGCGGTCTTCCTGCGGGGCGTCGAACAGCGTGGCCAGGGTCATGGCCGTCAGTTCCTTGGACACCAGATCGACCCAGTCGAACTCCTCGCCGATCGGCAGGCCGTCGAGGATGGCGCCGGCGCGTTCACGGATCAGCGGGGCCATGATCTGCAGGTTGCCGGGCGAGACGGCCGGACTGACCGCCTTGCGCTGCACGTCGTGCCGGGGCGGGTCCATGGCGATGAACATCGGCAGAGGCTCGATGTTCGCCTGTCCGCCGCCGATGGTGATGCCGCCCAGCAGGAAGTCGGACGAGAACACCTGGTGATTGGTGTCGACCGCCATGATGTCGTTGTATTTGGTGATCGACCAGTAGGGTCCGAACTCGCCGCCTTCGGTAAAGTGGACCGGGTCCTCGCGGCGCAGACGTTCAAAGATCGGCCAGACGGTGTCGGCCTGGAACAGGGCCGGCTGGGCCGGGTCGAGACTCTCCAGCGGCGCCGCATAGATGGCGTCCCGCATACTGCTCAGGTCCACTGATCCGTCGCTCATGATCTGCTCCCGCGTTTCATTTTTATGGCAGGAAGGCGCTTCGAACGCTGTTCCACAAGTCCGGACCCTGCGCCCGGCGACGGCGTTCAGCCTTCGTCATGACCGGACGAGAGGGTCGTGATCGAGCATGTGCTCGGCCGCGCCGCCCAGCATCCGCAGGAACATGGCGTCGCCACGCTCGGTGCGGGTGACGATCATGGCGGCGAAGAAGGCCGTCATGAACAGCAGGTAGGCGCCCTCGCCATAGTGCCGGGCTAGATCGGCCTCGCTGTACCCGGTGACGCCATGTCCGGTCAGGGTGCGGTAATAGAGGGCCAGCAGCTCCGGCTCGGCCGCGCGCCGCACCTCCCCCGGAACGGCGCCGGCCAGGAAGTAGGCGAGGTCGGTCGGTCCGGCGCCGTAGGCGAAGGACTGCCAGTCCAGCACCGTCACCGGATACCCGCCGGCGGCTGTGCCGAACATCATGTTGTCGGGGCGGAAGTCGTTGTGCGTCAGGCAGCGGGGACCGTCGTGCCGCGTGCCGAGTTCGGTGAAGCGCGACGCGATCCTGTCGCCGACCATCGACCATTCGGGGCGCATCTGCGCGCCATAGCGATCCTTGAAGCCCGCCCACAGCTGGCCGACCATCTCGTCGGTGGCGACGCTCGGCGGCGCCGCGCTCGATCCCGACACCCAGGGCAGGGCGTCGAGCCCCTCGTCACCCCAGTGCGAGGCATGGAGCTTCGCCGCCTCAACGACGACCAGCCGCGCCTGGTCCAGGGTGACCCCCGCCAGCTGGTCGCCCTGCTCGGCGGGCGCCAGGTCTTCCATCATCAGAACGAAGGCGCTGGTGGCCTCGTCGACGTCGGTGAAATAGCAGCGCGGCGTATGGATCAGGGCCCTGGGCGCCAGCTGCTGGTAGAAGCGCACCTCGCGGATATAGTTGCCGAGGGCGACGCCTGTGGCCCGGCTTTCCTCGCCCGCCGCCGGAAACTTGCCGACCAGGGAGGCCGGCGCGGATTCGCCGCCACGCTCGTACTCCAGGGTGAACCGAACGCTGTCGCCGATCTGCCCGGTGCCGACGCCGCGGGCTGTGAACCCCTTTACGACGGCATCAACGCCGCCAGCCTGCAGGACGGTGGTCAGCCAGTGGGCGTCCACCTCGCCGGGCATGCGGATATCGGGTTTGTCGGACATGCTGATGTGACCTCCTGGGACCCGTCTGTGCGGGTTCGAGACCATTCATTAGACGGTTTGCGGGCAGGGGCCCACGCTGACGCTGGGTTACCTGGGGCAACGATCGCCGCCGCCGCCGCCGCGCCGGTTTCCCGCCGCCTGATTTGATGGAGCAGGCGATAATGGCGCGATCCGCACTGGCTGTTCAGGGCGCCGTCGGGCGGTGTGGCGCCAAAGCCCCTTCGCATACTTGTCACACAGATGTCGGCTCTCCGTCATTTTCGGACCCTACCACTCGGCCCGGGCAGGCGGGGAGCCTGAATGGCGGCGAAGCCCAATGGCCTTCGCCCGGTTCCGCCCGCATTGAAACGACTGCGAAGGTGGAGACTGGGATGACCGGCCTGAAGAAATACAGCGCGCTCGCGTTTGCTATAACTGCGACCCTGGCCCTTGCGGCTTGCGGCCCCGACGGGGTGGTCTCGCCCGGCGAAGGCGCCTTCCCGCCCGGTGGCGGTGGCGGTGGCGGTGGCGGTGGCGGCGGTGGAACGCTCCCCCCGGGCACGCCGGCCGCTGACTGCCCGACCGGCTTCGCCAACGTCGGCCTGATCGCTGCGGGCACGCTGCGCGTCTGCCAGCTGCCGAGCCAGATCGACGGCGCCCTGACGGTGCCGCTTCGCGCCGGCACCATCTACTCGATCAGCGGCCGCACCTCGGTCGGCTCGGACCGCGGCGTCGACCCCGCCGCCCCGACCCCGGGCAGCACCCAGGGCATCCTGACAATCGAGGCGGGCGTCCGCATCTTCGCCTCCGGCGGTTCGGACTACCTGCTGGTCAACCGCGGCTCGCAACTGTTCGCCGAAGGCACCGAAAGCCAGCCGATCATCTTCACCAGCCGCCAGAACGTTGAAGGCACCACCACCGAGACCTCGCAAGGTCAATGGGGCGGTATCGTCCTCGCAGGCCGCGCGCCGCAGGCCAACTGCGCCAACAACGGCGTTGCCCTGACATCGCCGATCACCTGCACCGGCACCGTCGAAGGCACCAGCGCCTTCTACGGCGGCAACACTGCGGCCGACAACTCGGGCCGCCTGCGCTACGTCCAGATCAAGTTCTCAGGCTTCGAAATCTCGTCGGGCAACGAACTGCAGGGCCTGACCATGGCCGGCGTCGGCTCGGGCACCACGGTCGAGTTCATCCAGGTCCACAACAGCTCGGATGACGGCATCGAGATCTTCGGCGGCACGGTCAACCTGCGCCGTATCGTCATCACTGGCGCCGACGACGACGGCTTCGACGTTGACACCGGCTGGCGCGGCGGCGCCCAGTTCGGTATCGTGACCCAGCGTCCGCCGAACGCGACGAGCCGCAGCGCCGGTTTCGAATTCTCGTCGGCCCCGCCCTCGATCCCGCTGGCTTCGCGCTACCTTACCCAGCCGAAGATCGCGAACTGGACACTTGTCGGCCGCAACTCGCCGACCAACGCGCACACCGTCGCCCACTTCGACACCGGCGTCGATGCGACGGTCATCAACTCGGTCTTCACCAGCGTTACCGGTTCGCTCGCGGGCTGTATGGCCATCAACGATGCCGACACGGGCACCAGCGGCGTGACCTTCACCTCGGTCTTCATGTCCTGCCCGATCTCCTACCGCACGGGTAACGAGGCCTTGTCGGCCGCCGCCTTCACCGCGGGCACCAACAACACGGCGGCCGGCACCAGCACGCTGGTCGCTCCGGCCTCGGGCACCAGCCTGAGCAACCAGACGCTGACCTTTATCAACGGCGCCAACGAAAACGCGGTTGTTCCGGCGAATGCCAGCGCCGTCTACAGCTACTTCGTGAACACCACCTACATCGGGGCCGTGCAGAACGCCTCCGACACCTGGTGGCGGGGCTGGACCTGCGGCCTGACGGCCGGCCAGACCTGCTGACGACGGACGCGGCGGCGGCTCTCTCGGGAGTCGCCGCCAGCTTTCGCCCAGTCCGTTGAACCCCTTCAAGGCGTAGATCATGAAGAGACTATCCCTGACCCTCACCGGGGTCCTGCTGGCCACGAGCGCTTTGATCGCGCCGGGGCTGGCTTTCGCCCAGGCTCCCGCACCCCAGGCCGATCCGGAAGTGGAAGTCGAAGAACTCATCGTGCTCGGAGCCAATATTCCCGAGCCGAATCGCGAAAGCTCGGAGGTCGGCGCCTTTCTGACCGTTGAGGACCTGCAACGGACGGGCGACCCATCTGCCGCCGAAGCCCTGACCCGGGTAACCGGCCTCACGGTGGTCGAGGGACGCTTCATCTACGTCCGGGGCCTTGGCGAGCGCTATTCCTCTGCGCTGTTGAACGGCTCCCCGCTGCCCAGCCCCGAGCCGCTCCAGCGCGTCGTTCCGCTCGATCTGTTCCCGGCCAACATCCTCGACAGCGTCACCGTCCAGAAGACCTACTCGGCGAACTTCCCGGGTGAGTTCGGCGGCGGCGTCATTGACCTGAGGACCATCAACGCTCCCAAGGAACCGTTCTTCTCATTCTCGTCCTCGCTAGGCGCCAACAGCGAGACTTCGCTGAAGGGCGGCTTGACCTACTTCGGCTCGCGCACCGACGATACCGGCTTCGATAACGGCACGCGTGATGTGCCCAACCTCATCGACGCGGCTTTCGGCGCGGGTCAGCAGATCAACCGCGCCAATTTCACGACCGACGAACTGTCGGCCATGGGGCGCGCACTGGTCAATGCGCCGCTGCGTCTCCTGCAGGAGAGCGACATCCCGGTGAACTTCGGCCTTGACGTTGCCGGCGGCTTCTCGAGCGACACCGCCATCGGCGAGTTGGGTGTGTTTGCGGTGGGCGGCTACAGCAACAGCTGGCAGACCCGCGAGGGCTTTCAGGAAGAGGGACGCTTCTCCGGGGCCGTGCTCGTCGCCGATACGAGCAAGGCCTTCGTGTCGACCCAGAACGATATCCAGTGGAACCTGCTGGCTGGCCTGTCGCTTTCCAACCCCGACCACGAACTGAAGTGGACGAACTTCTACGTTCGCACCACGACCAAGGAAGCCCGCACGAGCTCCGGCCCGGACCTCGGCGCCGGTGGCGCGGTCATCCGTGACGACTATACCGAGTGGTTCGTGCGTCAGCTCTTCTCGAGTCAGCTGGCCGGCGAGCACTTCTTCATGGACGGGGCGTTGGGGCTCAACTGGCGCGCCAGCTACGCCACCACTTCGCGCGACGCCCCCTACGAGAGCCGCTTCCAGTACGGTCAGAACGCAACCGGTGACTTCATCCACAACCCGTCCAACCTCATCTCCTTCAGCGAGATGGACGAGGATGTGATCTCCGGCGGCGCCGACGTCAGCTACACTCTGCCGCTGTCGAACCAGCGCGAGGCCATCTTCTCCTTCGGCGTGTCCCGTGCCGACAACAGCCGGGAATCGGTTCGCCACGACCTGCAACTGTCAGTCGTAAATGCCTTGACCGATAACCAACGCCTGATGCGCGTCGACTTCCTGTACTCGGATTTCAACCTCAACGAGGACACGATCGAGCTCCGCGAAGTGTCCGGCTCCAACGGCGCTGGCGCCTATGAAGCCGATCTGGTCGTCGATGCGGTCTACGCCCAGGTCGACGCGGAAATCTTCCCGCTGATCCGGACAACAATCGGCCTCCGCTACGAGGACGCCAGCCAGTCGGTGACGCCGCGCGATCTGTTCGGCGGCGCGGTCTTCCCTTCCACCAAGCTGGAGGAGCAGTATCTGCTGCCCGCCTTCACCGGCACCTGGAACTTCGCCGAGGACCAGCAGTTCCGTGTCGGTGTGTCCAAGACCATCGGTCGCCCGCAGTTCCGCGAACTGGCGCCCCAGGCCTACGTCGACCCGGAAAGTGACCGCGAGTTCACCGGCAACCCGTTCCTGGTCGATACGCAGATCCTGAACCTTGATGCCCGCTACGAGTGGTACTTCGCCCGCCAGCAGTATCTGACGGCCGGCGCCTTCTACAAGGATCTGGACCGCCCCGTGGAATCGGTGGTCGTGCTCACCGGTGACCAGCGTCAGCAGTCGTTCCTGAACGCGCCGGCGGCGATCATCTATGGCGCCGAGCTCGAGGCCAAGAAGTACTGGGAGTTCGCTGACATCGGTTCGCCCTTCATCGCCGACAAGCGTTGGCTGGTGCAGGCGAACTACACCTGGTCCAAGTCCGAGGTTCAGGTCGAGGCCGGCGATACGGTCAAGACGCAAGGCGGCGGTGGCGTGGACGAACAGGCTTCGTTCTACATCGCTGACGGTAGCCGTCTCCAGGGGCATTCCGAGCACGTCGTCAACCTCCAGCTTGGCTGGGAAGACGACTCGGCCCGGTCGCAAGCGACGTTCATCGTCAACTACGTCAGCGAGCGGATCACCGCCCGTGGGGCTGGCGCAGCCGGGACGCGGGAGCCTGATTACATTCAGGATCCGGGCATTTTCCTGGACTTCGTCTACCGCAAGGAGTTCGACTTCGTTGGCCGCGAAGTGGGCTTCGCCCTCGAGCTGCGCAACCTGCTCGGCACCGAGTACGACGAGTACCAGGAACTGGGCAACAAGATCCGGATCAACACCTACGATCTGGGCACCAGCGCCTCGATGAGCCTGAGCGCGCGCTTCTAAAGTGAACCGGCCATGCGGCTGATTTACCGCATGGCCGGGTTCCACACCACATCTACTGTCACCATACCGTCGCAAAACCTGCACGAACCTGCATCGTTGGCCGACTACTCCGAGTACGGCCTATAATCAGACCGTAGGGGCGACCGTCTTGAGACTGCCGGATCTGTCGAGTGTGGTCGCCGACCCGCAACGCTCGCTCTGGGTCGCGGCGGAAGTCCTGCTTGTCATTCTGCTGGGCGTCCAGGCGGCGAGGCTGGGCTGGACTGTCCTCTCTCCCGCGCCGGTTTCGGTCCCTTCCGTCATCGCCTCCGGCGAGGACCGCCTCGCCATCCTCAAGCGCTTTGATCCGTTTTTCCGAGCCGCGCCGGAGGCCCTGACCACGGCCACCGCCCAGGCCTTCCGCCTCCATGGCGTGCGCGTCGGCGGCGGCGGTTCCGGTTCGGCGATTCTCGGCACACCCGACGGCCTCCAGCGGTCCTTCGCGGTCGGAGACGAGGTCGCACCGAACGTCCGCCTGGTCTCGGTCGCGGAAGACCACGTCGTCCTGGCGCGCGGCGGTGTCCGCAGCACGCTTCATTTCCCGCCCGCCGAACCCGGCGCTCTTCAGAGCATGGTCCAACCGTGAGACTTTTCGCGTTCGCAGCACTGCTGACCGCCCTTTCCGTCGCGCCCCTGGGCGAGGCCCGGGCGCAGACACAGGTCCTCAACGTCCAGGACGCCGACATCCGGGCCTTCATCCAGGATGTCTCGCGCAGCACCGGCTACACCTTCGTCATCGACCCCCGGGTCAAGGGCGTGGTGTCGGTCAGCAGCAGCGGCCCGCTGAACCGGACCGAGCTGTTCGACGTGTTCCTGTCGACGCTGCGGGCCAACAACTTTGTGGCGATCCCCACGGGATCAGGGGCCTACCGGATCGAGCCGTCCGACAACGCCGCCCGCCAGCCCTCGGCAGCCGGCGGTCAGTTCACCACCCAGGTCTTCCGACTGCGCAGCATCGACGCCCAGGCGGCGGCGGACATCCTCAAACCCCTGGTCGGCCCCCAGGGTCAGGTGATCGCCAATCCTCGCGGCAACACCCTGGTCGTCGCCGACTACGCCGACAATGTCCGTCGTATCCGCGGGCTGATCACACAGATCGACCAGGACCGTTCCAGCACCCGCGCGATCACACTGCGCAACAGCTCGGCCCGCGAAGTCGCTGCCGTGATCTCCAGTCTCACAGCGCTGTCGGGCGCCGACGGGAAGCCGACGCGCGGCCCGGTCTCGGTCGTGGCGGTCGAAGGCAGCAACACGGTGCTGCTGCGCGGTGAACCCGAGGCGATCGACCGGCTGCTGCCGCTGATCGCCGACCTCGACCAGCGCGCCCGGTCCAATGACGACGTGAAGGTCATCTTCCTCAAGCACGCGAATGCCGAGCAGATGCTGCCGGTGCTGCAACAGCTGCTGGGCCTGCCGGTGTCGGGCGCGGGCGCGGCCGCGGCATCGGCCGAAGGAACCCGCGCGCCCGTCGAAGCCGCGGTCCCCCAGCCGGCCGGCAGCCTCCGCGTGGGCATCGCCCGCTATCCCGGCGCCAACGCCCTGGTCATCAGCGCGCCGCCGGACACCCAGCGCATGCTCGCCGAGGTCATCACCAAGCTCGACGTTCGCCGTGAGCAGGTCCTGGTCGAGGCCATCGTGGTGGAGGTCTCTGACACAGCGGCCCGGGAACTCGGTGTCCAGTTCATCCTCGGCGGCGGCAAGGGCGACGTGCCCTTCGCCGTCACCAACTACTCCAACACCGCGCCCAACATCCTGGCCCTGGCCGGCGCTGTCGCCGGGGAGAAAAGCCTTCCAGAGGACTCCGCGACCCTGGCCGCCCTGCGGGAGGCGGCCGTGTCCTCGCTGCTCGGCGCCAACGGCCTGGTGACCGGCGGGGTGGGGCAGCTCGACAATGGCGCGATCTTCGGCGTTATCGTCAACGCCGTCCGCCGCGACACCGGCTCGCGCCTGCTGTCGACGCCGTCTGTGCTGACCCTCGACAACGAGGAGGCCACCTTCCTGGTCGGCCAGGAAGTGCCGATCACCACCGGCGAGGTGATGGGCAGCGCCAACAGCAACCCGTTCAGGACCATCCAGCGCCAGAACGTCGGCATCCAGCTGGAGGTCAAGCCACAGATCAACGCCGGGGGCGGGATCACCCTGTCCCTGCGCCAGGAGGTGTCGTCCGTGGCGGGCCCCGTGGCGAAGGGCTCCTCCGAGCTAATCTTCAACAAGCGTGAACTGGAGACCACGGTTCTGGTCGATGACGGCGATATCGTCGTTCTGGGCGGGCTCCTGGACGAGAACGAGCGCATGTCCGTCGACGCGGTGCCCGGCCTCAGCGAGGTCCCGGTGGTGGGGGGGCTCTTCAAGAGCCGCGCCCGGACGGGCGGCCGGACCAATCTGATGATCTTCATTCGCCCGAGGATCATCCACAGCGCGGCAGACGCCCAGGCGGTCACCGCGCCGCGATACGACTTCATCCGCAGCGATCCGGCCCTGGTCGACCGGACGGGCGCCAACGCGCTCGACGCGCTTGTCCAGGACTACCTGCGGACCCTGCCGCCGGTCGCGCCGCCGCCGGCGACGTCGCCCGCCGCGACCCCGATCGCCGCCGAACCGCTGCCGCCGGCGTCAGGGAGCGACCTTCAGGGCGGCCCGCGATGAGCGTCGCCGCGTCGGAGCCGGCGCTGCCCTACGCCTTCGCCCGGCGGCACAGCGTCATCCTGCTTGAAGCGGACGACCTTCCCCGGATCGGCCTCCGCGAGGGCGCCGACCCCCGGGCGCTGATCGAGGTCCGCCGTGCGCTCGGCCGGCCGATGGTGGTCGAGTCCATGACCAGCGCCGCCTTCGACCGGCGAATCTCCGAGATCTACGCCGACGCCAGCCTCGGTGTTCAGGCCGCCGACGGTCTTGAGTTCGGCGCCGGGCTTGACGGCATGCTCGAGGACTTGCCCACCACGGCGGACCTTCTCGACCCGCAGGACGACGCGCCGATCATCCGCCTGATCAACGGGCTGATCGCCGAGGCGGTGCGGCGCGGCGCCTCCGACGTGCATATCGAGCCCTACGAAGCCGCTCTGCTGGTTCGTCTGCGGGTCGACGGCCTCCTGCAGGAAGTGCTGTCGCTGCCCAATCGCGTCGCGCCGATGCTGGTCTCGCGGGTCAAGGTCATGGCGCGCCTCGACATCGCCGAGAAACGCATCCCCCAGGACGGCCGGATCTCGCTGACCCTCGCGGGCCGGGCCTTCGACGTGCGCGTCTCGACCCTGCCGTCGCGGGGCGGCGAGCGGGTGGTCATGCGCATCCTCGACAAGGATCAGGCCGGGCTGAAGCTGCAGGACCTGGGCATGTCGCCGGAGGTCTACGCCGCGTTCGAGGCCGCGCTGCGTGAGCCGAACGGCATCATCCTGGTCACCGGTCCGACCGGCTCGGGCAAGACGACCAGCCTCTACGCCGGTCTTGGCCTGCTCAACGACGCCCGCCGCAACATCCTGACCATCGAGGATCCGGTCGAGTACGCCGTCCACGGGGTCGGCCAGACCCAGGTCAACAACAAGGTCGGCATGACCTTCGCGGCCGGCCTGCGCGCCATCCTCCGCCAGGACCCCGACGTGGTCATGGTCGGCGAGATCCGCGACACCGAGACGGCCCAGGTCGCGGTACAGGCCAGCCTCACCGGCCACCTCGTCCTGTCGACGGTGCACACCAACAACGCCGCCGGGGCGGTGACCCGTCTGCGGGACATGGGCATCGAGCCCTTCCTGCTGGCCTCGACCCTGCGTCTGGTCGTGGCCCAGCGGCTGGTTCGCCGCCTGTGCACCGCCTGCCGTCAGCCGTCGCCGGCTGATCCCGAGTCCGCGCGTCTGCTGGGCATAGAGCCGGATCACCCGCTCTGGCGCCCGGTGGGCTGCCCGTCCTGCAACAATACCGGCTACGCCGGCCGCGTCGGCATCTACGAGGCGATCCGCGTCGATGATCGTACGCGGCGGCTGATCGCCGAGAGCGCCGATGAGGATGTGCTCGCCCGCGTCGGCGCCGAAGCGACCGGAGATCTGGCTGCCGCTGCCCGCGCCCGCGTCCTCGACGGCTCCACGACCCTTGAGGAGGCCATCCGGGTCACGCGCCAGGAGGCGGATGTCAGTGGCGGCGTTTGACTACATCGCGCTGGACGCCGGCGGCCATCCCCGCAAGGGCCTGATCCGGGCGGTCGACGCCGACGCCGCGCGCGCCAGCCTGAAGCGTCGTCGCCTCGCCCCGGTCAGGATCGAGGCGGCCGCCCAGGACGCCGCCCCGCCGAAGCGGCCGTTGATCGGGCCGCGCGGCCTGGACGGCAAGGTGCTGTCGGTGCTGACCCGCCAGCTTGCGACCCTTGTCGCGGTGACGCCGCTTGAGGAAGCGCTGCGCACCATGGCCCAGCAGGCCGACTCCCCCCGCATCGGCCGCGCGCTGACCGTGGTGCACGACGGCGTCCTCGAGGGCTTCCGGTTGTCCGACGCCATGGGTCGCCCCGGCGCGGGCTTTCCGCCACTCTACCGGGCCATGGTCGCGGCCGGCGAAAACTCCGGCGCGCTCCCGGACATCCTCGAGCGGCTGGCTGATCTCTACGAGCAGCAGCAGCAGGTCGCCGCCAAGGTCACCGCCGCCCTGGTCTATCCGATTGTGCTGGCGGTCACGGCCATTCTCGTCGTCATCGCCCTGATGACCTTCGTGGTGCCCAAGGTCGTCGACCAGTTCGACTCCATGGGCCAGGCGCTGCCGTTGCTCACCCGCGTGGTGATGGGAATCTCGGCCTTCCTTTCCAACCATGGCCTCGTGCTGCTGGCGGTCATCGCGGTCCTGGTCCTGCTGTTCCTGCAGGCCCTGAAACAGCAGGATTTCCGTCGTCAGGTTGACGGCGCGCTGCTCCGCATGCCCGTGATCGGCCGGCTGATCCGGGACGTGCAGGCGGCCCGCCTTGCCCGGACCCTGGCCACCATGATCGCCGCCGGCGTGCCTGTGTTGCAGGGGCTGGAGATGACGGCGCGCACCGTTCGCAACACCGTGATGCGCGAGGCCATGACCACGATGGCTGACTCCATCCGCGAGGGCGGTGGCCTTTCCGCCGCCATGCGCCGCGTCGGCGTCTTCCCGCCGATCCTGGTCTACATGACCGCCAGCGGCGAAAGTTCGGCCCGCCTGGACATGATGCTCGGTCGGGCCGCCGACTACCTGGAGCGGGAGTTCAACACCTTCACCACCGCCGCGCTCAGCCTGCTCGAGCCGGCGATCATCGTGGTGATGGGCGGCGTGGTCGCCACCATCGTGCTGTCGATCCTGCTCCCGATTCTGCAACTCAACTCGCTGGCCCTGGGCTAGAAAGGACCTCCTCCATGCAGGCCGATACCCTGATCGCCCGCCGACGCTCCGAAGCGGGTTTCACCCTGATCGAGATGATGGTCGTGGTGGTGATCCTCGGCCTGCTGGCGACGATCGTCGTCATCAACGTCCTGCCCAGCCAGGACCGGGCCATGCGGGAGAAGGCCCGCGCCGACATCGCCGTTCTCGAGCAGGCGGTCGAGAGCTACCGCATGGACACCTTCGCCTACCCGACCGTGGCGGAAGGCCTCGGGGCGCTGGTGCAGGCGCCGCCGACCCTGGCCCGGGCCGATCGCTACCGCGAGGGCGGCTACGTCAAGCGCCTGCCCAACGACCCTTGGGGCAACCCGTATCAGTACGCGCGGCCCGGCAAGCACGGGCCCTTCGATATCTACTCCTTCGGCGCCGACGACCGGGAGGGGGGAGAGAAGAACGATGCCGATATCGGCAACTGGCAGTGATCGCCGTCGCGAGGCCGGCTTCACGCTGACCGAGCTGATGGTCGTGCTGGCCATCATCGGCCTGCTGGCGACCGTCGTCGTCATGACGATGACCGATGGCCGGCCGTCGGGCGCGCAGGAGGCCGAGCGTTTCGCCGCCCGGCTGGTCAAGGCCCGTGACGAGGCCCTGATGACCAACCGCACCGTCGAGGTTGCGGTGTCATCGCGCGGCTATGCGTTCCGGGTTGGTGGGCCGCAGGGCTGGGCGCCGCTGGAGGAGGGGCCGTTCCGCGAGGTGGCCTGGTCTCCCGATACACGGCTGTCGGCGACCGATGCGGTCGAGCAGGTGGCCTTTGATCCGGCAGGCGTCGCCACGCCGGCCGACTATGTCATCACGCGCGGGGCCCGGAGCAGCCGCGTCACCGTCGATACAGCGGGAAATGTCAGGGTCGATGACGCTACAGCGCGCTGAGCAGGGGTTCACCCTAATCGAGGTGCTGGTGGCGATGTCTGTGTTCAGCATCGCGGCGCTGGCGCTCGTCAATGTCTCCGGAGAGAACACCCGGACCGCCGCCGCCATCGAAGCGCGTGTCATCGCCGGCGTGGTGGCCGACAACCGCATCGCCGAGGCGCTGATCGACTGGCCGCCGATCGGCGAGTCCGTGGGTGTTGACCAGGCCGGCGACCGGCCCTGGCGCTGGGTTCGGAAGGTCAGCCGGACGAGCGATCCCGAGGTGCTGCGGATCGACGTGCTCGTCGGCCGGCCTGACGACAAAACCACGCTCGCCGAAGCCACCGCGTTCCGGGGGCGGCGATGAAGGGCTTCACTCTCGTCGAGATGCTGGCGGCGCTGTTCGTGTTTGGCCTGGTCTCCGCGGCCGGCGCCCTGGTCATGGGCTCGACCCTCGACGGTCAGACCGCCGTTCGCTCGCGGATGGATCAGCTTGGCGCGTTCCAGCGCACCCGCATTCTGCTCAAGGCCGACCTGAGCCAGCTGTCGACCCGCCGCACCCGCGACGCCGGGGGTGTACAGGCGGCCGGAGCCTTCATCGGCCGGCAGCCGGAGGAGGGGGCGCCGTTCATGCTGATGGCCCGCCACGGCTGGGAGAATCCGGGCGCGGCGCAGCGGCCGTCCGTGCAACGCGTCGACTATCGTCTGGTCGAGGGACGCCTGGAGCGCATCACCCGCACGGCGCTGGACGGCGCGCCAGCCGGCCAGCCGCAGATCCTGCTCGAGGGCGTCGACCAGCTGCAGGTGGCCTATCTCTACAGGGGCGCCTGGTCGCCCGCCTGGACGGCGACGCCGACTGCCGAACTGCCGCAGGCCGTGCGCATCGCCTTTCGGGTCGAGGGGCTGGGCCGGTTCGAACAGGTCCTGCTCACGCCGGGGAGTCTCAGATGAGGCGCGCCGACGAGAAGGGCGCGGCCCTGCTGACCGTACTGCTGCTGGTCGCCGTGATGTCAATCATCGCCGTCGGCGTGCTGGATGACATCCGGTTCGGGGTCCACCGCACCGCCAACGCCACGGGCCGCAATCAGGCGCAGCTGTATGCGCTGGGCGCCGAGGAACTGGCGCGCGCGCGGATCGCCCGCCTCGCCCGCCTCGACTCGGGACGCACGACACTGAAGGGCGACTGGAACGGCCGGTCCTTCACCTTCCCGATCGAGAACGGGGTGATGACAGGCCGCATCACCGACGCCACAGGCTGCTTCAACCTGAACAGCGTGGGCGAGCGGCGGGGCGAGCGCGTCGTCCGCCGCGATATGGGCGTACGGCAGCTGGTGATTCTGCTCGGCGCCCTGGGCATTCCGGACGGCCGGGGCCAGACCCTGGCCAACAACCTTGCCGACTGGATTGACAGCGACGACATCGCGATGGGCGGCGCCGAGGATCAGGACTACGCCCGCGGCGCACCAGCGTACCGCACCGGAGGGGCGATGCTGGCCGAGGTGAGTGAGCTGAGAATGGTGCGCGGCTTCACGCCGGACGTCTATGACCGTCTCCGCCCTTATGTCTGCGCCCCGCCCACAACCGACCTGTCTCCGATCAACGTCAACACGCTGGCGCCCGACCGGTCGGTCCTGATCACCATGGTCACCCTGGGCGCCATTCCTCCCGAGGCCGGCGCCCGGCTCCTCGCCGGACGCCCAACCGACGGCTGGGACAATCTTCAGACCTTCTGGAACGACCCCATCCTCGTGGACCAGGTTCCAGAGGACGCGGCGCGCGACCAGGTGGCGCTGCGGACCCGTTTCTTCTCCCTCGACGCCGACGTAACCTTCGCCGGCTCATCCGCCACGCTCAACACCCTGCTCGAGGTTGATCCCTCGGGCGCGGTGAAGCTCGCTGCGCGCCGCTGGACCCGCGACGAATGATCCCCATACGCCTTGTCTTCCTCTCCGCGCCGGACCAGCCCTGGCCCTGCCTGACCGTCTCCGAGACGGGCACGGTGCTTCAGCGCGGCGTGCTGCAACCCGACGCGGCTCCGCCCGAAACGCCGGTCATCGACCGCCTGGTCGTGCCTGGGGCCGACGTCGTCGCTCGCTGGCTGGACCTGCCGGATCGCAATGATCGGCAGGCCCGGTCGGCGGTCGCCTTCCTGCTTCAGGACGATATCGCCGACGAGGGCGACGACCTGCACATCTGCGTCGGCGGAAGCGACGCCGGCGGGCAACGGCTGGCCGCTGTCGCGAGCGCTTCGCGGGTCCAGGGCTGGCTGACGTCGGCGGCTGCGCGCGGCGTTGATCCGGTGTCGGTTACGCCCGATTATCTGATGCTGCGGCCGGAGGATGAGGGTCAGACCCTGGTTGCGGGCTTCGGCGGACTGCTGGGGGTTCGCGGCCCGGGCCTTGCGTTCTCGGCGGAGCGCGCTCTGGCCGAAGCCGTGCTCGGCGACCGACCCCGCCGGGTGCTGACGCTCAAGGAACTGGAGCCGATGCTGGCCGGTGCGGCGGCCACGCCAGACATCAACCTCCTGCAGGGCGTCTTTGGCCCCCGCTCCGAGCAGCCGGTGGCTGGAAACGTCCGGCGGATGATCATCCTCGCCCTTGCATTGCTGGTGTCGCCGCTGGTGCTGAACATCGCCCAGATCGGTGTCGACCTGTTCGCCGCGCGGCAGGCCGAAAGTCGCGCTGTCGACGGGGCCCGCGTCCTCTGGCCCCGGTCCGTGCCCGCCGGCTCCGATATCGCGGTGGTCCGGACGCGACTGGCCGAGCATCAGGCTGCCGACCGGTTCGCCGACCTGGCCGCCGATCTGTTCACCGCGATCGAGCGCACGCCGGGCGCCCAGATCGACAGTCTCGCCTATGGCCCGTCCGGTCTGAGCGCGGGCCTGTCCTACGGCAACTACTCGGATATGGACCAGCTGATCACGGCCGGCGGCCGCGTCGGGCTGCTGATCATCGCCGACAGCACCGTCACCGAGGGCGGCCGGATCACCAGCGACATCAGCGTCAGGAGGCAGCCATGACCTTGCTGCAGACCGCCCGCGACTTCTGGGCCCAACGCACGTCGCGCGAACGCCTCATGCTGCAGGGCCTGGCCATCGTCCTGGGGGCGCTGCTGTTCTGGTACGGCGTGCTGACCCCGCTGAACACGGCCAGGGCGTGGGCGCGCGACGAGCGTCTGGCCGCCGCGGCCGACCTCGCCGCTGTCAAGACGCTCGCCCGGGCGGGGACCACGCGCGCCGCCCAGCCCGACGGTCGGGGCCTGGCCGGGGTCGTCGACACCGCCGCGGCGGCATCCGGGATCACGATCGAGCGGCGGCGCGAGGAAGGCGATGGTCGCCTGACCGTCTGGATCACCGCCGTCCAGCCTCGTATCCTCATGCAGTGGATCGACGGCCTGCGGACGACCCACGGCGTATCGGTTGTTGGTCTGACCGCGGACAAGGCCGATGACAGAAGCCTGACGGTCGAAGTTTCCTTCGAGCGGGCCGGCTCATGACCAATCGCAACCTGCTGTTCGTTTTCCTCGCCGCGCTGGCGGCGGCGCTTCCGCTGACCGTACCCCTCGCGATCGGACTGGCCGCCGGCGGCGGAAAGCGACTGTCCTTTGCCGAGGTTCGCGGATTGGTCTGGAAGGGCGAGATCCGGCAAGCGTCGCTGGGCTCTCTGGCGCTTGGGGACCTCTCGGTGGCGCTGGATCCGCTGGCGCTCCTGACGGGCCAGACCAAGGTCGCGATCAGGGCGTCCGGCGGAGACGTGACAGGGGCCGGGCGGATCGCGCTGACCCGTCGGTCGCCAGGGGTGGAGCGCTTCACGGGCTCGCTGCCGTTGTCGGCGCTGGGGCTTGCCGGCTCGTTGACCGGCGAACTCGTCGCCCGCGATGTGACCGCTGCTTTCGACAACGGCGCCTGCAAAGAGGCCGCGGGCGAGATCACCGCGGTGATTCAGGGCCTGGGGTCCAACCCGGTGGCCTTGAAGGGACGCCCTGCCTGTCAGGGCCCTATTCTGGCCCTGCCGCTGGCCGGCGCCGTCGAAGGCATGGCGCTTGACCTGGTGGTCCGGCTGCAGGCCGATGGGCGGTACCAGCTCGAGGCGACGGTAAAGACGACGGATCCGGCCTTCGGGGCGATCCTCGGGGCCGAAGGGTTCACCAGCGTGCCCGGCGGCTATGGCCGGAGCAGTGAAGGACAACTGTGATGACGAGCTACAGGCGAGGAGCGATCAGCGGGGCGCTGGTGGCGATCTGCTGCGCGACGGCGTCACCGGCATTCGCTGAAGCGGCGCCGGCTCCGACCGGGGGACTGCCGCTCGAGGTGCTGCCGACCCAGACCCTGGCCAGCGGCCAGTGCGCGCTGTTCCTGTGGGCCCGGACAACGCCGCCCCGGCGGGTATTCATGGCGTTGCAGGATCCGGCGGTGGCCCGCGTCCGGGTCGACGGTCGCAGCGTCGACCTGCCACGCACCGCGGCGGAGGGCGAGAACGCCTACGGCCATGCGCCGATGCAGCGCTACGAAGGCGAGGGCATCGTGCTGACCATGACCATCCAGATGGACGCCCGCAGCGGTCTGGTCGGCGGCGCCGTAATCCCGACGGGGTCGCTGGAGTACCGCGACGCCCGCGGCTGGGAGACCATCATCCCCGTCGCCGGTATGGTCGGCTGCCAGCCCTAGGCCCGTTTACCAACCCGCCCGGCCGAGCGGCCCGTAGAGCCAGGTCAGCCAGGCGCCGATCGCCAGATAGGTTCCGTAGGGCAGCGCGGTGTCTAGGCTCGGAGCCCGCCGCGCCACGATCCGCGCCAGCACCCAGCTGAGCCCGGCCAGCGAGGCCCAGACCACCACGCTCGGCAGGCCGGCCCAGCCGACCCAGGCGCCGATCGCGGCCAGCAGGCGCGCGTCGCCGCCACCCAGGCCATCTCGCCCGCGCAGTCGTTTGTAGAGGGCCGCGAGACCTGCCAGGACCGCGAAGCCCAGGACTGCTCCGATCAGGTGATCGACGAAGCTGCCCGGGCCGATGAAGGCGCTGGCCGCGAGGCCGGCGGCGCCCAGCGGAAGGGTCAGGATGTTCGGCAGCCAGAAATGCTCGGCGTCGATCACCGCGATCAGCAGCAGCGCGACAGCGAGCGGGGCGCCGATCACCGCCAGCGGCCAGCCGACGGCAAGCCCTGACCAGACGCCGAGCAGAACCGAGGTCATGCCCATGGCCGTCCAGCGCCGCCATGTCGGCCGCATGGGCGACTCCGGGAAGGGAAGGCGGGCCGAGAGCGCGGCGGCGACAAGGCCCAGGACGCCGGCGAGGGCAGGGGGGATCAGCTCGATGGGCATGTCACGGTCCGGCGGAGCGGCGAAGCCATAGCATCTGGTTGAGGGGCGTGAACCGGATAACGCGCCCACTGTTTCGCGCGGAACGGCTCGCCGCCGCGAGATCCTGTGCCTGTGCCTGGGCCCGGCGACCCCGGCGCGCCTGTCACAGTGACAGGGCCAGGGCCGCGCGCTTCCCGAACACCAGCCGATTGACGCCGAGCGCGAAGGCGATGCAGGCGCCGAGCGTGATCGCCATCAGGTGGATGTAATGCGTGGGCGTCCAGATAAAGGTGAAGCCGGCATAGAGCAGGGTGCCGAACACCACCGCTCCCATGACCGCGCGGGCGTCGACGTTGCGGAACGCCAGGCCGACGATGAAGGCCGACAGGATCGGCATCGACAGCAGGCCATTGAGTTGCTGCACGAGGTTGATGATCGAATCCGCGCCCATGTAGATCGGGACCAGCAGCACCGAGAGCACGATGAACGCCAGCGAGATGATGGTGTTCAGCCGGCCGACGTCGGGCTTCTCGGCGATGAACTTCTCATGCAGGTCGCAGACATAAAGCGTCACAGATGAGTTCAGCACCGAGGTGTAGCTGGTCAGCAGGGCCGCGGCCATGAAGGCGGCGAAGGCTCCTGACAACCAGCCGGGCATCACCATGGCCACGATCCGTCCGTAGGTCGCGTCGCCGGCGTCGCCGAACAGCTTGTAGGCCGCCACGCCAGGAACGACCACAATCGCGGGAATGATCAGCAGGCGGATCGCCGCGGCGGCCAGGACGCCCTTCTGTCCCTCCCGGAGGCTTGGCGCGGCCATCGCGCGCTGGGTGATGGTCTGGTTGGTGCTCCAGTAGAACATCTGGATGAAGATCATCCCGGTCAGCAGGGTCTGCCAGGGGATCGGCGAGTCCTCGTCGCCGATCATGCTCAGGCGTTCAGGCGGTATGCCGCTGAAGTCGAAATCGATCGCCGCCATGGCCAGAACCATGACCAGCAGCGCCATGGCCAGAACGCCGACGCCGGAAATCGTGTCGTAGACGGCGACGGCGCGCAGGCCGCCGCTGATCGCGTAAGCGCCGCCCAGGACAGCCATCACCGCGGCGATCACGATCAGCGGGATATCGACCCCGAACATCGTCTTGAGGAACAGCGAGCCCGTGTAGAGCATGATCGGCAGATAGATGAAGACGTTGCCGAGCAGGAACAGCACCGACACGACCGCGCGCAGGTGCTTCGAACCGTACTTCCGCTCCAGCAGCTCGGTCGTGGTGGTGCAGTTGTTGCGGTAGTAGATCGGCAGGAAGATCCAGCAGAGCATCAACAGGCCGACGATCGCCGAGAGCTCCCACCAGGCCAGCAGCAGCATCTGGTTGCCGTTCATCCCGACCAACTGGTCGGTCGAGAGGTTGGTCAGGGTGATCGAGCCGGCGATGAACGGCCAGGTCAGGTTCCCGCCGGCCAGGAAGTATTCACGGTTCGAATCGCTGGACCGCCCGCCCATCCGCGCGACCTGCCAGCCGGTCAGTGCGGCCATCAGGATGGTCAGGCCGATGAAGACGGCCCACTGGATCAGATCGGTTTGCCCGGCCTCCCCCCCCCCCCCCGGGCCCGCAGAGTCGCGGCATGTGAAGTTCGCCGCTCTGATCGTCACGGCGTCAACCGTAAGCTTGCCGCCGACGAACGACCCGCTCGCCAAAGGCCCGGTGCATGCTAGCTTCGGCGGAACAACGGACGGGCGGCCCCATGCAGGCCGCGTCTCAAGGGAGGATGCATGAAGGGCCCAGCCATTTTCCTGGCGCAGTTCGCGGGTGACGACGCGCCGTTCAACAGTCTGGAGGCCATCGCCCGCTGGGCCGGCGACCTTGGCTACAAGGGCGTACAGATCCCGACCTGGGACCGGCGGCTGTTCGACCTGAAACTAGCCGCCGAAAGCGACGCCTACTGCGACGACGTAAAAGGCGTGCTCGCCGCCGCAGGTCTGGAAGTCTCGGAGCTGTCGACCCACACCCAGGGCCAGATGGTCGCGGTGCATCCAGCCTATGACGAGATGTTCGACGGTTCGGCGCCGAAGTCGGTGAGGGGCAATCCGGCGGCGCGGCAGGCCTGGGCGGTCGAGCAGGTGTTGCTGGGGGCCAAGGCGTCGCAGCGAATGGGGCTGGACGCCCACGTCACCTTCTCCGGCTCGCTGGCCTGGCCCTATCTCTACCCCTATCCGCAAAGACCGGCGGGACTGATCGAGGAAGCGTTCGACGAACTGGCGCGGCGCTGGCGGCCGATCCTCGACGCCTTCGACGAGGCGGGCGTCGACCTCTGCTACGAGATTCATCCCAGCGAGGACCTGTTCGACGGCACGACCGTGGAGATGTTTTGGGACCGCGTGGATCATCATCCGCGCGCCTGCCTGCTCTACGACCCCAGCCACTTCCTGCTGCAGCAACTCGACTACCTCGAGTACATCGACCTCTACCACGAGCGGATAAAGATGTTTCACGTCAAGGACGCCGAGTTCCGGCCGACCGGGCGGCAGGGGGTCTACAGCGGCTATGCGCCGTGGAAGGAGCGGGCCGGGCGGTTCCGTTCGCTGGGCGACGGTCAGATCGACTTCAAGGCCATCTTCTCCAAGTTCGCTCAGTACGGCTACCAGGGCTGGGCGGTGCTGGAGTGGGAGTGCGCGCTGAAGGCGCCGGAGGACGGGGCCCGGGAAGGCGCGACCTTCATCCGCGACCACATCATCAATGTAACCGGCAAGAGCTTCGACGACTTCCTGGCCACCGACGTCGACGCGGCGGCCAACCGCCGGCTGCTCGGCCTGGACCGCTGATGCGCCTGTCCCTGGGTATGATCGGGGGCGGAGAGGGCGCCTTCATCGGCGGCGTGCACCGGATGGCCGCGCGGCTGGACGACCGCTGGACGCTGGTCGCCGGCGCGTTCAGCAGCGACGCCGGACGCTCGCGGGCGTTCGGGCAGGGTCTCGGCCTGGCCGAGGACCGATGCTATGGCGACTGGCGGACGATGGCCCAGGTCGAAGCGTCGCGGCCCGACGGGCTCGACGCGGTGGCCATCGTCACGCCCAATCACCTGCATCATGCGCCGGCCAGGGCCTTCCTGGAGGCCGGGATCGCCGTGATCTGCGACAAGCCGCTGACCACAGGTCTGGAGGATGCGCTGGATCTGGCCGCCGTCGTGGCACGAACCGGCGTCCCGTTCGTGCTGACCCACAACTACAGCGGCTATGCGATGGTCCGGCAGATGCGGGCCATGGTGGCGGCCGACACGCTGGGGGCGATCCGGGTGGTCCAGGCCGAGTACGCCCAGGACTGGCTGGCCACGGCGCTGCCTGGCAACAAGCAGGCCGACTGGCGCGGCGACCCGGCCCAGGCCGGGCCCGGCGGTGCGCTGGGCGACATCGCCACCCATGCCTACCATCTGGCGACCTTTGTCCTGGGCGCAGCGGCCGAGCAGGTCAGCGCCGAAACCTCGCGGTTCGTGGAGGGGCGCCGGCTCGACGACGACGTGCAGCTGCGACTGCGCTGGGCGAGCGGCGCCCGTGGACAGCTGTGGGCCAGCCAGGTGGCGGTGGGCGCTGCCAACGGGCTGCGGCTGAGGGTCTATGGCGAGCGGGGCGGCCTTGAATGGTCGCAGGAGGACCCGGACTTTCTGCGCTACACGCCGCTCGGCGAGCCGCCGAGGATCCTGCGTCGCGGCGGGCCCGGGCTGTCGGCGGCGGCCCAGGCGGCGACGCGGATCCCGGCCGGACACCCCGAGGGCTACCTGGAAGGGTTCGCGCGGATTTACGCCGACGCGGCGGATCTGATCGATTCATACAAGGCCGGGCAGGGACCAGGCCCAACGGCGCTCGACCTGCCCGGCATAGGGGCAGGCGTCGAGGGGGTGCGGTTCATCGAGGCGGCGGTGCGCAGCGCGGCGGCCGACGGCCGCTGGACGGCGCTGGGCGGGGAGAGCGCTTGATGCGGCAGAGTTTTGCCTGGTGGTCCTTCACCGCGGGTCGTGAGGTCGATCCCGCCACGCTGTTGCGCGAGGCCGCCGAGGCCGGCGTACAGGGCGTGGAGATGCTGCCCGAAGCGCTCTGGCCCGTCGCCAGGGACGCCGGCCTGTCGCTGGTCACCCTGACCGGCCACACGCTGGAGCGCGGCTTCAATGATCCGTCCCTTCACGCGGCCCTGACCGACGAGGTCCGCCGGAACATCGACACGGCGGCGGCCGGCGGCTGCGAGGCGGTGATCGTCTTTTCCGGCGACCGCATCGGCGACGGCGCCGACGCGCCGGCGATCGCGGCCTGTATCGAGGGGCTCGCTCCCGTCGTGGCTCATGCGGAACAGGCCGGAGTGCGGCTGCTGATGGAACTGCTCAACAGCAAGGTCGACCATCCCGGCCACCAGTGCGACCGTACGGCGTTCGGGGCCGAGGTCGTGCGGACCATCGGCTCGCCGGCCCTGCGCCTGCTCTATGACGGCTATCATATGCAGCTGATGGAGGGAGACCTGATGCGGACGATCCGCGCCAACATCGACCTCATCGGCCATATACATACGGCCGGCGCCCCCGGCCGGCGCGACCTCGACGACCGGCAGGAAATCCACTGGCCGGCCATCGCTGGGCTGCTGCGGCATCTGGGATACCAAGGCTGGGTCGGGCACGAGTTCATCCCGCGCGGCGATCCCGTCGCGGCGCTGCGGGCGGCGCTCATCCAGTTCCAGGACCCCATGCAATCGAAGGGAGCGGCGTGATGTTCGACGCCATCGTCGTCGGCTCCGGCATCAGCGGCGGCTGGGTCGCCAAGGAGCTCTGCGAGCGCGGCCTGAAGGTCCTGATGCTGGAGCGCGGCCCCGATGTGCCGCACGGGCCGGGCTACAGCCACGATGAAGCCGCGACGCTCCGGCGGCGGGACGACCAGATCCCGGATGACGAAAAGGCGCTGCACTACCCCTACCACGTCGGGGTCTCCTACGCGCTGTTCAACTCCAACAAGGCTTTCTGGGCCAGCGATCACGACCACCCTTACGAGACGGTCCCGGGCAAGCCCTACCGCTGGATCCGGGGCTATCAGCTGGGCGGCCGGTCGCTGACCTGGGGGCGGCAGTCCTACCGCTGGTCGCCGCAGGATTTCCTGTCGAACCTGCAGGACGGCCACGGCGTCGACTGGCCGATCCGATACGAGGACCTGGAGCCCTGGTACGACCATGTTGAGGCCTTCGCCGGGATCAGCGGCGACTTCGATGGCCTTGAGCAACTCCCGGACGGCGATTTCCTGCCCGCCTTCCCGTTCAACGATGTCGAACTGGCCGCCAAGGCGCGGATCGAGGCCGACTTCCCCACCCGCCGCATGATCATGGGGCGGACCGCCAACCTCAGCCGCGTCGCCAAGCCCCAGATGGACGTCGGCCGCAAGCGGTGCGAGCAGCATGTCCGCTGCCATCACGGCTGCCCGCTCGGCAGCTACTTCTCGACCCAGGCCGCCACCCTGCCGGCGGCCCTCGCCACCGGCAACCTCACCGTCCTGACCGACCGGGTTGTCGTCAGCGTGGTCCATGACCCGATCACCGGCCGCGCCACCGGCGTGCGGACCGTCAACCGCGCCGACAAGGGCGGCGAGACGTTCGAGGCGAAGCTGGTCTTCCTCAACGCCTCCGCGATCAACACCGCCGTCCTGCTGCTGAACTCGAAGTCGGACGCCTTCCCGCGCGGCCTCGCCAACGGCAGCGACCAGGTCGGTCGCAACCTGATGGATCACGTCAGTAGCCAGAATATTGTCGGCAAGATGCCGGGCTTCTCCGGCGTCTACGACCAGCACGACCGGCCCACCGGCATCTATGTTCCCCGCTACGGCAACGTCACCGAGGGCGACAAGGGCTACCTGCGGGGCTTCGGAATGCAGGGTGGCGCGGCCCGGTCCCGGCGCGCCGAGAGCTTCTCCCAGGGCGTCGGCGGCGGGGACGACGAGGGCCTGCACGGCTGGCACTTCTCGCTTCTCCCGTTCGGGGAGGTGCTGCCCGATCCCGAGAACCGGGTGACACTGTCCGCGACCCGCACCGACAGCTGGGGCATGCCGGTGCCGATCATCGGGGTGACGCACGGACCCAATGAGTACGCGATGATGCGGGCGGCGGCGAAGGACGCGGCCGACATGCTGCGCGCCGCCGGCTGCGTCGACATCACGCCATGGGAGGAGGCCGGCGAACAGCTGACCCCGCCGGGCGACCGCATCCACGAGATGGGCGCCGCGCGCATGGGCCGCGATCCGGCGACCTCGGTCTTCAACGGCTGGGGCCAGGCGCACGAGGTGCCCAACCTGTTCTGCTCGGACGGGGCGGTGATGACCTCGAGCGCCTCGATGAACCCGTCGCTGACCTACATGGCGCTGTCGGCGCGCACGGCCCATCACGCGGCCGATCTTCTGCAACAGGGAGGCCTCTGAGCCCATGCGACCGATCGGCCTTCAGCTCTACACCCTGCGCAAGCCGTTCGCGGCCGACCCGCTTGGCACGCTCTCGCGCATCCGCGAGACCGGCTACGACGCGGTGGAGTTCGCCGCCCCGCTCGGTTCCGACTTCGCGGGGTTCGCCGCACGGATGAAGGACATCGGCATCGACTGCCCGTCCGCGCATGTTGGTCTTGATGACATGGCCGGACGGCCGGACGAAGTTCTGGCCATGGCCGCCACACTAGGCTGCCGTTACCTGGTGATGCCCTATGTCATGCCCGACCAGCGGGACTGGACGGCGGTGATCGCGACGCTCGGCGCCTTCGCGAGGCGGGCGCGGGCGGAGGGGCTGCGGGTCGCCTACCACCACCACGACTTCGAGTTCGAGTGCGCGGACGGCGTGCGACCCTTCGACCGACTGGTGACCGAGACAGACCCCGCCTTCGTCGATTTCGAACTCGACGTCTACTGGCTCAGGAAGGCTGGCGAGGACCCGCGGGCGATCATCGAACGGATGGCCGGCCGGGTGAAGCTGATCCATCTGAAGGACTATCTCCCGGACGGCGGGATGACCGACGTCGGCGCGGGAACCCTCGACTTCGCGGCCCTGATCGGGGCGGCCGACGTTGCGGGCGCCGAGCACTATTTCGTCGAGCACGACTTCCCGCCGTCGCCCTGGTGGCCGAGCGTGGAGGCCAGTCTCGCCCACTTGCGGACCCTGGACTGACCTCCGCCCGGGAGCGACCACACCAGTTCTCGCCGCGAACATCTGCCGGCCGTCCCGTTCACCTAAGGCGGTGAGGCCGTTCACCGGCACGAAGCGCCTCGATCATCCCTGGCTGGCGAGCTCGCCAGCATCAGCACCACTGAGCGGATCGCGGCATGAGCGCCACCGACACGTTCACGGTTCGCATCCCCATGCAGATTCGCAAGCGCGGAGGCCGCAAGCTGATCCTCGCCTCGGATGGCGGTGGGCCGATCTGGGCCGCACCCAGGCCGCGGGTCGACAATACAATCATCAAAGCCGTCGCCCGGGCGTTCCGTTGGCGAAAGCTGATCGAGACCGGGGTCCATGCCTCAATCGAGGAGGTCGCCGCGGCCGAGAAGATCAACTCGACCTACGTGGGCCGGGTGCTGCGGCTGACACTCCTCGCGCCCGAGATCATCGAGGCAATCATGGAGGGGCGACAGCCGGCCGGCATGACGATGGCCGGGCTGCTGACGGGGTTCCCGGTCGTGTGGGCGGAGCAGCGGGTGACGCTTGAGGCGAAGTATCGTGCCGTAGCGTCAGCGACGCCCATGCTCGAGCTTGGAACCCTGATCACCCGTCCGCAGATGGCCACTCGCCAAGCACCTTGAGGGCTTTGTCGAGATTGTTCTGCGTCATCGCCCAGTACGAGGGCATGGCCTCGCGGGTATAGACCTCGAGGGCGGCGCGGTCGACTTCGACCTCGCGACCATCCAGAGGTCTGGCGGAGCGGGCGAAGCGACCGTGTGTGTGGCACTATAACAACTCGGAATTGTGAAGTCGCGGCGGCTCGCTGCGAAAGCACGCAAGCGCCGTTCGGTAGCTCGCGCTTCAGGAGAACGGGCTATTCGCGTTGACCCAACCGACGATATTCAATCCTACACGGGCGTGCGGGGGCGAGCCATGGTTCGGTTAGAGTATCTGGCCCAGATCATTCTGGGCGGTGTGGGCTTGGCCACCCTGTTCAAGCTGATCGCGGTGATCGGCCTGCTCCTGATGCCGAACGGGCCCGACGGCCCCATGACCCGGACCTTCGAGCGAGCCGCCAGCGTCGGGGAACTGACGCGCGAGTTCAAGCCCTTCGTCGAGCCGTTAGTGGCGCCCCGCGCCGGCGTCCCCGTGAAGACCGCCGACGTCCCCGTGAACCTGGCCGAGCTCGGCGACCTCAGACCGACGCCCGACAAGGTCAATGCGGTGCTGGTGGCCGCCGAGGCCTGCTATCCGCGCAGGGAGGACCGCGACGCCGGGCTTGAGTCCATCTGTAACGAGCAACGGCTCGCGAAAATCGAGGCGCTGGTGCGCTGGTGGGCGGTGTTCGCCTTGTGCGCCACCATCCTGCTGGGCGGTCTGGGGTGGTGGGTCAGCGACCAACTGCGGACACTCAGTGAATCGCGCGGCCGGCCCCGCTCCGCCGCCGGGCTGAAGAGGGTCTTCGAGAACCCTGTTAAGAATGCGAAGCTCGCGTCAGAAGCAAAGCTCGCGTCTGAAGCGATGGGATCGGAAGCAAGGAAACCGAAGGAGCTGGAGGACCTCATCTCGGGTGACTTCCGTTTCAGCTTCTCGGCGCCGGGTGAAGGCGCCGCCCCGGAGGATTCGGACCCGACCTTCTGGCTCTTCGCCGGACTTATCGTCGCCGCCAGCGGCCTGATCGCCCTGTCGGGCGGGATCGTCGTCGCCGCCATCATGGTGGTGGTGACCATCGTCATCCTGCCGCTGCTGCGCATCGGCCTGGCCCGTCTCAAGACCGAAACCGATCCCTATGCGCTGAGGTATGTGCCTGTCGAACGACCAGACCCGGCGGAATCTCCGGCAGAAAATGCCGCTTCCCCGGCCCGGACCCCGGATTCGGCGCAGCCGGCCCGGACCGAGATCGGCGACATCGCCCGCAGCAATCTCAAGACCTACGAGAGTTTCTTGAAGCACGCCCACGACGAGGTCGCGAAGGCGCAAAATCCGACGTCTCGCGAGCAGGCGCTGGTGCTTATGTTCGGGCTCGGCCTGCTGATGGTGCTGTTCGGCAACTGGGGCGCGGCTCATCTCATCGACCTGATTCACGATTGGGTGTTCCCGTCCAGGCCGGGAGAGCCGGGAGCGCTCGAATGGGCCCTGTCGGAGGGACTCGCCGCGCCCGTCCAGCTCTGGTCCGCGCTGGGCTTCGCCAACGCTGCCGATGGTCCGGCCAACGGTCTTGTCCGTCCGGTGCTTCTGGCCGTCCTGGCCGGGCTGCTGGCGCTGAGTCTGGCCCTGGCCTTCATCGCCGGCCGTCGCCCGAGCCGCTCGATGGCCGCGGTCATCTACCGGGTTGCGGCCATCCTGGCGTCCTGGGCCCTGTTCGTCTGCGTGGCGGCGGTCCTGACCTGGCTGGCCGGCCTGCCCGAGGCTCGCCCCCCCGGCCCGGCCGTCCTGGTGCGCGCCGGATTGGCTTGCGGAGTCGCCAGCACACCGGTGACCGAGGTTGGCCGGCGGGAGCGGTCCGGTGAGAGCGCCACCTGGGCGTTCGGCGATGACGGGCGTGCGGCGTTCGAGCTAGGCGGTACGCCCTGCACCCTGGACAACGTCATGCGCTATCCGAACCCCACCCCCTCGGAACTGATGCGGGCGCCCGCCAGGGCCGAGCTGGCCATCGTAGTCGGCCTTGCCTCGTTCGAGGGGGCGGTCAAGACCGAGGAAAAGCTGGCAGCCGACCGCGCGTCGGCCCTGGCGCGGGAGCACGATGACCTGAGAGTGCTGAGCATCGTGCTGGGCAAATTCAACGGCCCGGCCGCCGACGGCGGCGTCAGGCCGGCCAGCTCGGCGCCGCAGCGAAAGGTTCTGGTCTATCTCGCAGGCCGTCGCGGCAGCGGCACACGCCAGACCCCGCTGGTCCCAGCGGAGGAGGCCAGGCTGCTGCGGGAGCTGCGCCGCGATCTGGAGGAGACGCGTGGTCTCGACCTCGACCAGTACACAAGCTGCATGGTGCAGTCGGGGTCAGGATCCAGCATGGCCTCGAACGCGGACCTGACGGCCGCCTTCGGGTGCCCACCACAGGTCGGGACCACCGGACAGGTACTCCGATAGACTTCAAGCCGAACGCCCGGCGATTTCCGGCGTCGGGCACAGGTCTGCGCCCCTCCAAGTGGTCCAGCCCCGATGTTGGTCCGAGGACCATTTTGGATGGATGGAACGATGGCAAGGATGCGCCACAAGCCCGAAGAGATCGTCGCCAGGCTGCGACAGGAGGCGGCCCTGACCGGATAGGCGCTTTAGGCGGCTTAAGGCGGAGGCGCTTCGCTGTGGCGATAGCCGGCCGGCTTGACGATGGCCGGGCTGCTGGTGGGATTTCCGGTCGTGTGGGCTGAGCAGCGGGCGGTGCTGGGGGCGCAGCGCCAGAACAGCACCGGTTCAAATACCAAGGGTCAACTCGGATAGTCCCAACCACCCACGCTGCCGTCTACAACGTGTTCAAACTCCAGCCCCATCTGATCCGCAGACCGACCCTCCGCCGTATCCAGGCCGACGCTCACGAGACTTGGGCGGGTGCAACAGCCGGTGCCTGATCTGCGGGTCGAGTAGTGGGCTTTGCGGCCGGTTACCGTCAACCTGACAAAGCCGATCTAGTGGCTGTCGCCCTCAGAACGCGCCCTGGCCAGCTGGTCAGTCAGCAAATCCTTCAGCCGCGCCACGTCCGGCACGCCGGGCAGTTCGAAACTGTCCAACTTCGTGGTGCCCTGGCTGTCGCGCGTGGCACCGATTGTAATTCGCAGGGTGCCATAGCCCTTAGCATCGGAGCGGACGCCAATCGTGCCCATCTTCCTGAACAACAGGCTGGTGCTATCGAGCGTCGCGCCAGCCAGAACGCGCAGTATGCGCCTGTCGGTCAATCCATAAATCGTGCGTTCGGCATTGCGCAGGACCTTGAACGGTTCCCACAACATCACGAAGCCTACCGCGATAAACGGCACGAGAAAAAGCGGAAGGAAGATCCCGAAAATCCAGTTCCCGGGATTGAAGGACTGCAGGGCGATACCGGTCAAAGGCAGGAATTGCGACGCCTGGAACAAGGCAAACACTGTCCAGGGAATTGCAAACAACCAGCTCGTAAATCTCCAGCGCAGCTTGTGTGGTGCTGGGCAGGCGCTCCACAACAGGTGTTCGCCGGGTAACAGTTCACGACGAAGACATGAATCGAGTTCCGGCGACGGGCTCGATGGCGCCTGCAAGGTCATGGGTTCAGCTATGCCACAACCCCATAACGGAACCGTTAAGGAGCAGTGAGCAGTACGGTAAAGCAACGCCGATCCGATAGCGCCGACTTCGGAGCAGTCACAGCGATAGCCAAGCCCCGCGAACAACAATTGTGCCCCGGCAGTCGGCGACGCAACGTCCTATCGCGACCGAAGTCGCCTGTCGTCGTGGCAGCGGCCTCCCGCTAACGCGCCGGGCACATTTGCCCCAGCAGCAAACCCTTGAGCCGCGCCACATCCGGCACGCCGAGGAGCTCAAAGCGGTTGATCGTCAGGTCGCCGTCACTGTCGAGGCCGGTGCCTGTCTGAATCCGAACGTTGCCATAGCCCTTGGAGCCGACCTGGACGTCGATCGGGCCCATCTGCTGGAGCATCACACTGGTGCTCTCGAGCTTCGTCCCGGCAGTGACGCTCAGCACTCGTCTGTTGGTCAAGCCGAAGATCGTCCGCCTCGTCTTGCGCAGCGTCTCGAACGGCGCCCACA